>Ga0105251_10000025_pt1 | contig 132223 bp, 105 predicted proteins | sample KBSS64metaG_FD_80424 | JGI IMG/M metagenome (GOLD analysis project Ga0105251, IMG submission 80424) | Switchgrass rhizosphere microbial communities from Kellogg Biological Station, Michigan, USA - KBS S6-4 metaG | ecosystem: Host-associated > Plants > Roots > Rhizosphere > Soil | place...
CACCGTGATGTCGAGGCCGTGCGCCGCGTCCTGCGCGAGGCATTCGACCAGTTTGTGACCGACCATCCCGTGACCGATAACGATGATTTTCATGACCGCGCTTTCCTCAATGTGCTGGGCTGGGTTCGCCGCCGCGTGGCAGATGGCGAAAGTGATTCGGAAAATAAAAACGGCGTCCCGCGAACCCAGTCGATGACTGAATTCGGGGGACGCCGTTGTCCTGACCTGTACTGCGGCGAGCGCCTTGTTGTTGCGCTCGCGCCGGACCCTCGTTGGTCCGATGGCAGGGCTTAATGCAAAGGCTGTGCCAATTGCGCGGAAAGGCCGCGCGAGCGCTGTGTGACGGGACTTGGCGGCGAATCGCACAGACGTGCGGCGCAGCGGTCTGACGATTGGTTTTGAGGCAGGCAAGCACACGCTTGGTGCGACGCAGCACCCGGCACGTGCGGGAAGCGGGCATGCATGGGGGGCGCGGCGGGTGCGTAGACGGCGTGTTTTCCGGCCCTGCGGCCACGGCGCGGCAAGCGCTCGGCAAGCGCTCGGCAAGCGCTCGCCGAACAGCGCGGCAAGCCAGGCCGCGGGTGGCGTGGTATTTGCATGAGCGAATGCCGGGTCACCGGCAACGCAGCCGATGACGGAGCGAACGCGGCCCACGCGGTCGACAGGCGAGACACAGCGCAGTGCCTCGCCCCGCTCCACAGGAATACCGCAAGCAGCAGGAACACGGACAACGGCGTCCCCTCGTGACCAGTCACGGGCGGACGCCGTTTTTTATTCGACGCCGACGCGACGGCTGCCGTCGGCAAGGACAGACACACAGGCTAAGGACACCGCGATGAACACCCAACCCGGCAAGGTGACGTTATTGAGCGCCGGCCCAGGCGATCTCGACCTTCTCACCCTCAAGGCCGCGAAAGCGCTGGCGGCCGCCGACGTCGTGCTGCTCGACGACCTCGCCAATCCCGACATCGTGACGCTCGCGCCGCAAGCGCGCGTGATTCGCGTCGGCAAGCGCGGCGGCTGCCGCTCCACGCCGCAAGCGTTCATCGAACGGCTGATGCAGCGTTATGCGCTCAAGGGCTTGCACGTGGTCCGCGTGAAAGGCGGCGAGGCGCTGCTGTTCGGACGCGCCGGCGAGGAACTCGCGGCGTTGCGCGGCGCGGGCATCACGGTGGAGATCGTCAACGGCATCTCGTCGGGCTTCGCTGCCGCGGCGGGGCTCGGCGTCTCGCTGACGCACCGGCGCCATTGCCACGGCGTGAGCTTCGTCACCGCCCACACCGAGGACCACGGCGAGCCGGACTGGGCCGCGCTCGCCGCGACCCGCACCACGCTGGCGATCTACATGGGGATGCGGCGCATCGAGAGCCTCGCCGGCGCGCTGCTCGCGAGCCTGCCGGCCGACACGCCGGCCGCCGTCGTGCAGTGGGCGGGCGGGGCCGACGAGCGGCGTCTGCTCACGCGCCTCGACCGGCTGGCCGCCGACGCCGCGAGCGCGGGCTTCGGCAGTCCGGCGGTGATTCTGGTGGGGGATGCGATCGGCGAGAGCGTCGAACCCAGGGCGCAGGACGCCGACGCGTCGCGCGATGGCGTCACCGCCGCGGATGCGGGCGAGTCGCGTGGGCGGGAGGCGACCGCCAGGGCCGCCTGAAGCGGGACGAACCCCGCCAGGCGCACGAGCGGCACGAGGCGCACCAGCCACATGAGCCACATAGCCACATAGCCACATAGCCACATGAGGCGCACGAGCCGCATGAGCCACATGAGCCGCATGAGGCACGAGGGCCGCACGGCGCAACCATATGGCCGTCTTTCATCGCCAATGGCAATTTCTTCACCGGGCGGTGGCCGCTGCCTCGCGAAAGCCGCGTCAATGCGCGGCCCCGGCGACGCCTGAATCGGGACTTCAAATTGCTCGCTCTGTTGTTCTACACAGGGAATGCAATCCGAGGAAGCCCGATGTCGAGTCACTTAGCTTCGAGTCCCCTGGCTGCGCGGCTGCTGATCGCGGACGACGATGCGAACCTGCTGGCCGCCTACGCCCTTTTCTTCGTCGCTCATGGTTTCGACGTTCGGACCGCGGAGAACGGGCTCGACGCGCTCGCGCAGTATTGCGCGTGGCACCCGGCCGCCGCCTTGCTCGACGTGGAGATGCCGCGCCTCGACGGACGCTCGGTGGCGCGGTGCATCCGCAACGTGGGCGACACGCCCGCGCCGACGCTGGTGGCCGTGACCGGCCTCGCTTGTCCCGACGACAGGAACGACTCGCTGCGCTCGGGCTTCGATCACCATTTCGTCAAGCCGACGCCGATGCCGGTCATTCTCGCCGCGCTGACGGGCACATGAGCGGCACATGACGCCGCCGGCTGATCCGGGCGCCTGCTTCGATTCCCGGTCCCCGCGCCCGATCTGTCGCCTGATCGGCTAATCGCCGAAACCGATTTCCGCTTCCACCGCCTGGCCGACCCGCAGCCACGCGCCGGCGCCGCGCGCGACGAGCGCATTGTTGCCGAACGTCACCTTGCCGCCGCGCTGCGGGTTCGCCCGGTAGACGCTCAGCGTGTCGGTCGGCTCGTTCGGCCAATCGGGATCGGGCGCGCCCTTCGCCTGGTCGATGGTCGGCATCGGGCAGCGCGCGCACAGCTTGACCAGTTGCAATTGCACATCCTGCCCCTGCTGCCCTTCGAGATTTTCGATGCTCAGGCTTTCGATGTAATCCTCCTCGTACGCCTCCAGTCCGGTCAGCACGATGTTGGGACGGAACCGGCTCATCGGAATCGACGGCGCGCCCTTGCTGTTCAGACGCACGTTCAGATCGTCGAGCGAAGCCTGACCGATCACCAGCAGCGGAAAGCCGTCGGCGAAATGCGTGGTCGCGCCGCCGGTGCTGCCGGTGTACTCGGGATCGACGGTGCGTTCGCGCTCGGGATCGAAGCGCAACAGCCGCGCCGGCAAGCCGAGAAAGTTTGAGAACCACGCGGCGCTCGCGGCGCCTGTGTCGAGTCCGTAGGCCGCGTCGCGCCACACCACGGTTTGCACTTTTTGCGGCGCGTGCAGCTGCGCGGCGTCGAGCGGCGTGCGCAGTTCGCTCATGCCGGGCGCGCGGATCACCAGTTCCCGTTCGCCGAACTCCACCTTGATCAGCGCCATGCGCGGATACGCGCGCTGCGTGAGCATTGCGCCGCTCGCGTCGACCACCATCCAGCCGCGGTCGTATTCGAGGCCGGTGGCGTGAAGGCGCGCTTCATTCAACGCAATGCCCGCGCAGGATTTGATCGGATAGACGAAAAGCTCGCTGATGGTCGGCATGATGTGGGGGGCGTGCGGGACACGCGATTTTTTTGTCGAGGCTCGATTGTAAAGTGCCTACGCGCTTTGTCGCAGCGTCTCGCGGAGGTGTATGGACGGGGCCGCCCGCATTCGAGTCGAAGCGAATGTGACGCCGCTTGCGCTTCGATCGTGCCTCGATCCTGCCGCGCCTGTGCCACATTCGTGCCTCGTCGTGCGGCGCTTGCGCTGCATTCGCGCCGCGCTTGCGCTGCCCATGTGCTGCGAACGTGCTCTTCGTGCCATGCTTGCGCCGCATTCGTGCCGCGCTTATGCCGTGCTTGCGCTGCCCTTGTGCCGCGAACGTGCCATCTTCGCGCCGCGCCTGTGCCGCCCCCGTGCCGCTAACGCGCCATCTTCGCGCCATCTTCGCGCCGCGCTTGCGCCACGTTAGCGCCGCTCACTCCCACCCTTCCAGCCGCAACGTCGCGCGCACGAGCCGCTGTTCTTCCTGCTCGATTTCACGCAGATTCGCGCACACGCTCTTGATGTGATCGGCCGCGGCCCGGCGCGCCTGTTCCGGCAGCTTGCCGGTCACGGCGTTATAGAGCCGCGCGTGCTGCCGGTCGATCACGCGCTTGTGCGGCTCGCGATGATAGAGATTGTTCACCGATGCGAACACCGAACTCAGCAGCAAGTCGGTCAGCGAACTCAAGGTATGCACCAGCACCGGGTTGTGCGAGGCCTCGCAGATCGCGAGATGAAACGCGTGATCGAGCCGCGCGTGCGTGGAGGCGCTCGTCTCCTTGCCGTGCGCCGCCAGCATTTCCTCATAGCGGCGCGTGATCAGCACGAAGTCGGCGGGCGTGCCGCGCAGCGCCGCGAGCCGCGCGGACTCCGCCTCGAGCATGCCGCGCACCTCGAACAGATCGTAGAGCGTGCGCGGCTGCGAGCCGAGCAGATGCATCATCGGCGTGAGCGCGGGCTGCGCGGTGAGACTCGCGACGAACGAACCCCTGCCGTGCGAAGTCTCGATGATGCCGCGCGCCCGCAGCAGCTTGAGCCCCTCGCGCAGCGCCGTGCGCGAGACGCCGAGCTTGTCGGTCAAGCGCCGTTCGGAGGGCAGCGCCTGCCCGGTTTTCAGCACGCCGTCGACGATCAGGCGTTCGATGCGCTCGGCCACCACGTCCGCCACTTGCCTTGCGCTCTCAAGATCCGCTGTCTGCATGGCTCAATCTCACTGGTACGACCAATTTCAAATGCTAGCACGCGATGTGTGCATATCCTCTCGAAAGCGCCTCAATTCAGGCACTTTAAGGAGAAATGCCCGCCAAACGCTCAATCAAAAACTGGTACGACCACTTCGCCGCCCCATCGACACAGGCCGGCATAGCCGCAACAATCCCGCCGGAGACACGTTCGCGCGCCGTTGCCCACGGGCATTCCGCCAGCTTGAAGCGCCGCGCCAGGAGACCCCCACATGAGCTATCACTACGACGAGCGCGTCGACGGCCCGCTCGCGACGCACGACAAAGCCACCGTCGTCGCGCGGCTGCACGCGCTGATTCCCGGCATGGAACTGCTGCACGAGCAGGAAGACCTGCGGCCATTCGAATGCGACGGCCTCGCCGCCTATCGCGCGACGCCGATGCTGGTCGCGTTGCCCGACAAGGTGGAACACGTCGAGGCGCTGCTGAAATTCGCCAGCGAGCATGAGATTCCGGTGGTCGCGCGCGGCGCCGGCACCGGCTTGTCGGGCGGCGCATTGCCGCTGGACAAAGGCATTCTGCTGGTGATGGCGCGCTTTAACCGCATTCTCGAAGTCGATCCCGACGCATGCGTGGCCCGCGTGCAACCCGGCGTGCGCAATCTCGCGATCTCGCAGGCCGCCGCGCCGCATGGCCTCTACTACGCGCCGGACCCGTCGTCGCAGATCGCCTGTTCGATCGGCGGCAATGTCGCGGAGAACGCGGGCGGCGTGCACTGCCTGAAATACGGGCTGACGGTGAACAACATCCTCAAGCTGGAGATTCTCACCATCGACGGCGAGCGCATCACGCTCGGCTCCGAAGCGCTCGACGCCCCCGGCTTCGACTACCTCGCGCTCTTCACCGGCTCGGAAGGCATGCTCGGCATCGTCACCGAAGTGACCGTGAAGCTGCTCACCAGGCCGCAAAGCGCGAAAGTGCTGCTCGCGAGTTTCGACGACGTGGAAAAGGCCGGCGCGGCGGTCGCGCGGATCATCGGCGCGGGCGTGATTCCGGGCGGCCTCGAAATGATGGACAACCTCGCGATCCGCGCGGCGGAAGATTTCATCCACGCGGGCTATCCAGTCGATGCCGAAGCGATCCTGCTGTGCGAAGTCGACGGCGTGGAAAGCGACGTGCAGGAAGACGTGGCATGCGTGGAAGCGCTGCTGCGCGCGGCGGGCGCGACGGATATCCGCGTCGCCAAAGACGAAGCCGAGCGCCAGCGTTTCTGGGCCGGCCGCAAGAATGCGTTCCCCGCCGTGGGCCGCATCTCGCCCGACTACTACTGCATGGACGGCACGATCCCGCGCCGCGAATTGCCGCGCGTGCTCAAGGGCATCGAGGATCTGTCGACGCAACACGGTCTGCGCGTCGCCAACGTGTTCCATGCCGGCGACGGCAACATGCATCCGCTGATCCTGTTCGATGCGAACGCGCCCGGCGAAACCGAACGCGCCGAAGCGCTCGGCGCCAGGATCCTCGAACTGTGCGTGGCGGTGGGCGGCAGCATCACCGGCGAGCATGGCGTGGGCCGCGAAAAAATCAACCAGATGTGCGCGCAGTTCAACAGCGACGAACTGTCGTTCTTCCACGCGCTGAAAGCCGCGTTCGACCCGAGCGGCCTGCTGAACCCCGGCAAGAACGTACCGACGCTGCACCGCTGCGCCGAATTCGGCTCGATGCATGTCCATCACGGCGCACTGCCCTTTCCCGAACTGGAGCGTTTCTGATGCTGATCGAAGCAGTCTCGATGGACGATAGCGAACGGCTCGTCGCCGAAGTCGCGCAAGCGTTCGAACGCGGCACGCCGCTGGCGATCCGCGGCGGCAACAGCAAGGCGTTGCTCGGCCGGCCCGTCGAAGGCATGCCGATCGACACGCGCTCGCATCGCGGCGTGGTCGGCTACGACCCGACCGAACTCGTCATCACCGCGCGCGCCGGCACGCCGCTCGCGGAGCTGAACGCCGCGCTCGACGCCGCCGGCCAGATGCTGCCGTGCGAGCCGCCCGCGTTCGGCGCAGCCACCGTCGGCGGGATGGTGGCCGCGGGTCTTGCCGGGCCGCGCCGTCCGTGGTCGGGCTCGGTGCGCGATTTCGTGCTGGGCTGCCGCGTGATCACCGGTCACGCGAAGCATCTGCGCTTCGGCGGCGAAGTCATGAAGAACGTGGCGGGCTATGACGTGTCGCGGCTGCTGGCCGGCAGCTTCGGCTGTCTAGGCCTCATCACCGAAGTCTCGCTGAAGGTGCTGCCGAAACCGCGCGCATCCGGCAGCCTCACGCTCGATCTCGACGCGGGCGAAGCGCTGCGCGAACTGTCGGCATGGCGCCGCGCGGCGTTGCCGGTGAGCGGCGCATGTCACGTCGACGGCCGCTTGCAAGTGCGGCTCGAAGGCGGTGCGGGGTCGGTGGCGTCGGCAAGAGATCGCATCGGCGGCGACGAACTCGACCCACGCTTCTGGGACGCATTGCGCGAGCACCGTCTGGGTTTTTTCGACGATCCGCGTGCGCTGTGGCGCCTCTCATTGCCGAACGCCTCGCCGCTCGTGCCGCTGCCGGGCGACACATTGCTCGATTGGGCCGGCGCGCAACGCTGGCTGAAAAGCGATGCGCCGGCCGCAACGATCCGCCAGATCGCGCATGCCGCCGGCGGTCATGCCACCTGCTTCACACCCCATGCGCACGCCGAACCGTTCACGCCGCTGCCCGCGGCGCTGCTGCGTTTTCATCGGCAACTCAAACAGCAACTCGACCCGCGCGGCCTGTTCAATCCGGGCCGTCTGTATGCCGGCCTGTGACCATGCGCGCCGCTCGATGAGCGCGGCTCTGTGAATACCGAAGGCGAACCCACACCATGCAAACCAATCTCAGCGACGCCGCCCAAACCCTGGCGCGCGCGGACGAAGCCGAACAGATTCTGCGCTCCTGCGTGCATTGCGGCTTCTGCAACGCGACCTGCCCGACCTATCAGCTACTCGGCAACGAACTCGACGGCCCGCGCGGACGCATCTATCTGATCAAACAGATGCTCGAAGGCGAGCCGGTCACGCGCAAAACGCAGTTGCACCTCGACCGCTGCCTGACTTGCCGCAACTGCGAAACCACCTGTCCGTCGGGCGTCACGTATCACGCGCTGCTCGATATCGGCCGCGCGGAACTGGAACGGCGGATTCGCCGGCCCGCGTCCGAACGCCTGCTGCGCGAGGGTTTGCGCCGCGTGATCCCGCATCCGGCGGTGTTCGACGCGCTGCTCAGGACCGGCCGCACGCTGCGGCCATTTCTTCCCGCTGCGCTTGGACGTAAAATCCCCAGGCGTGGCGCGCGGGCCAAGACGAGGCCCGCGCCGCGGCATCCGCGCAACATGCTGATGCTGGAAGGCTGCGTGCAACCCGCGCTGTCGCCGAACACCAACGCGGCCGCCGCCCGCGTGCTCGACCGGCTCGGCATCGGCATCGTGAATGCCGGGCGGGCCGGCTGCTGCGGGGCGACCGATTATCATCTGAATGCGCAAGAGGCCGGGCTTGCGCGGGCGCGGCGCAATATCGACGCGTGGTGGCCCGCCATCGAAGCCGGCGCCGAGGCGATCGTGCAAACCGCGAGCGGCTGCGGCGCGTTCGTCAAGGAATACGGGAAGCTGCTGCGCGACGACCCGCGCTATGCGTCAAAAGCGCAGCGGGTCAGCGAACTGGCGCGGGACCTCGTCGAGATCCTGGCTGAGGAACCGCTCGAGCGCTTGCAGGCGGAACCGTCGCAGGCGACGCTGCAAGCGGCGTTGCCGGCAACGCCGCCTGGGCACGCGCAGCGGAAGATCGCGTTTCACTGCCCCTGCACGTTGCAGCATGCGCAAAAGCTGGGCGGCGCGGTGGAGTCGGTCCTGCAACGGCTCGGCTTCGATCTCGCCGCGGTGCCCGACGCGCACCTGTGCTGCGGTTCGGCGGGCACGTATTCGATCACCCAGCCCGAGCTGGCCGAGCGCTTGCGCGACAACCGGCTCGACGCGCTGGAAAGCGGCCGGCCGGCGCTGATCGTCACGGCCAACATCGGCTGCCAGGCGCATCTGGACGGCGCCGGGCGCACGCCGGTGCGTCATTGGATAGAACTTGTAGAAGCCTCCTTACCTTAAACGAAACAGGACATCGATCATGCTGAGCAAACCCGTGTTGACCGTCGCCGAAACGACCCAGATCCTCGAAGCCGCGCGCGCGGAAGCCGAGAAGAACAAGTGGGCCGTCGCGATCGTGGTGGTCGACGACGGCGGCCACCCGCTCGGAATGCTGCGTCTGGACGGCAGCGCGCCGTCCAGTTCGTACATCGCGACGGAAAAGGCCCGTACTTCGGCGATCGGCCGCCGCGAAACCAAGGTATACGAAGACATGATCAACAACGGCCGCACCGCATTCCTGAGCGCGCCGCTGCAAGGCACGCTGGAAGGCGGCGTGCCGGTGATCGTCGAGGGCCAGGTGGTCGGCGCGGTCGGCGTGTCGGGCGTGAAGTCGGACCAGGACGCGCAGATCGCCCGCGCGGGCATTGCGGCGATCGCCGCCTAAGTCGCGGCAAGCGGAAGAACGCAGCACAACGCGGGCCGATGCCCCCACATCGGCCCCATTCATTCAGATAGATGGAGCAGTCGATGACTCAGATGAACCCGCGCGGCGGACTGCAAGTCGCCGCCAACCTCGACCAGTTCGTCGAAACCGAAGCCCTGCCCGGCACCGGAATCGACAGCGCCGCGTTCTGGTCCGGCTTCGACGCCCTCGTGCACGAGCTGGCGCCCAAAAACCGCGCGCTGCTCGCCGAGCGCGACCGTCTGCAAACCGAACTGGACAACTGGCATCGCGCCAATCCGGGCCCGGTGCGCGATCCGCGCGCCTTTCGCGCGTTTCTCGAAGGCATCGGCTACATCGTGCCGGCGCCAGCCGCCGTCAAGGCCACGACCGACCACGTGGACACCGAAATCGCCGAGCAGGCCGGCCCGCAACTGGTCGTGCCGCTGTCGAATCAGCGCTATGCGCTGAACGCGGCGAACGCGCGCTGGGGCAGCCTGTACGACGCGCTGTACGGCACCGACGCGATTCCCGAGAGCAACGGCGCCGACCGGCGGAAGACCTTCAACCCGGTGCGCGGGGCGGCGGTGATCGCGTATGCGCGCAAGTTTCTCGATCAGGCCGCGCCGCTCGCGAACGGCTCGCACGCGGACGCGACGGCTTATAAGGTGGAAGGCGGCAAGCTGCTCGTCACGCTAAAGAGCGGCGCGAGCGAACTCAAGACGCCCGCGCAGTTCATCGGCTATCAGGGCGAAGCGGGCGCGCCGTCGGCGGTGCTGCTCAAGCACAACGGCCTGCACCTCGAAATCCAGATCGACGCGAACGATCCGATCGGCAAGACCGACGCGGCTCACGTGAAGGACGTGGTGGTCGAGGCGGCGGTGAGCACGATCATCGACTGCGAGGACTCGGTGGCCGCCGTCGACGCCGACGACAAGGTCCAGCTCTATCGCAACTGGCTCGGCCTGATGAACGGCGATCTGACCGAACAGGTCACGAAGGGCGGCAAGACCTTCACGCGCCGTCTGAATGCCGATCGCGACTACACCGGCGCGGACGGCAAGACGCCGGTGAAGCTGCACGGCCGCTCGCTGCTTTTCATCCGCAACGTCGGCCATTTGATGACCAACCCGGCGGTGCTGACTCAAGACGGCCACGAGATTCCCGAAGGCATTCTCGACGCGGTGATCACCTCGCTCTGCGCGCTGCACGACCGCAAGCACAAGCTGAATTCGCGCACCGGCTCGATCTATATCGTGAAGCCGAAAATGCACGGCCCGGCCGAAGTCGCGTTCGCGAGCGAACTGTTCGCGCGCGTCGAAGTCTTGCTGAAGCTGCCGCGCAACACGATCAAGATGGGCATCATGGACGAGGAGCGCCGCACCAGCGTCAACCTGCTCGCCTGCATCGGCGAGGCGTCCGAGCGCGTCGCGTTCATCAACACGGGCTTTCTCGACCGCACCGGCGACGAGATGCACACGGCGATGGAAGCCGGCCCGATGATGCGCAAGGGCGACATGAAGTCGAGCACGTGGATTGCCGCCTACGAGCGCAGCAACGTGCTGGTCGGTCTGAGCGCGGGCCTGCGCGGCCGCTCGCAGATCGGCAAGGGCATGTGGGCTATGCCCGATCTGATGCACGCGATGCTCGAACAGAAGATCGCGCATCCGAAGGCCGGCGCGAATACCGCCTGGGTGCCCTCGCCCACCGCCGCGACGCTGCACGCGCTGCACTATCACCAGATCGACGTGCAAGCGGTTCAGCAGGAACTGGAGCGCACCGACTTTGCGAAGGTGCGTGACGAACTGCTCGACGGCCTCTTGACGATTCCGGTCGTCGAATCGGCGCAGTGGAGCGCGGACGAGATTCGCAGCGAAATCGACAACAACGTGCAGGGCATTCTCGGCTACGTGGTGCGCTGGATCGACCAGGGCGTGGGCTGCTCGAAGGTGCCCGACATTCATAACGTCGGCCTGATGGAAGACCGCGCGACGCTGCGCATTTCCAGCCAGCACATCGCCAACTGGCTGCGTCACGGCGTGGTGACGCGCGAGCTGGTCGAAGAGACGTTCAAGCGCATGGCGAAGGTGGTGGACGAGCAGAACGCGGGCGACCCGTTCTACAAGCCGATGGCGCCGGGCTTCGACACGGTGGCGTTCAAGGCCGCGCAGGCGCTGGTGTTCGAAGGGCGCGAGCAGCCGAGCGGCTACACCGAACCGCTGCTGCACAAGTTCCGGCTTGAAATGAAGCAAGGCTGAGGGAGATACGCCGAGGCTCGAATACGCTTTGAGCGCGGCAGAAAAAAAGGACGGGCGCCGCGTGATGCGGCGCCCGTTTTAATGTGCGCGGTGCTGCTGCGCGTTGCTTCTGCGTGATGCGTTGCGGGCTCGGCCCTAAAGGACGGCGTTATGGACGTTAGGGACGTTAGGGACGGCCCTTGAACTTTAAGCCGCTTCAGCCGTGTATTGCGCCGGCATGTTGGCCTGCATGAACGTTTGCAGATACGCCTCGAATTCCGCCTTCACTTCCGGATGGCGCAGCGCGAATTCCACTGTCGCCTTCAAATAGCCGAGCTTGCTGCCGCAATCGAAGCGCGTGCCGAAGTAGCGATACGCGAGCACCTGCTCTTCGGTCAGCAGCGACTGCACCGCGTCGGTCAATTGCAGTTCGCCGCCCGCGCCGGGCTTGATCGAGCGAATATGCTTGAAGATGGTCGGCATCAGCACATAGCGGCCGACCACGCCGAGATTCGACGGCGCCTTGTCCGGGGCCGGCTTTTCGACGATGCCCGACAGCTTGATCACGTTGTCTTCCCACTCGCGGCCGTCCACCACGCCATACGAGCGGCTGTCTTCACGGTCGATGGTTTCGACGCCGATCACCGAGCTGTGATAGTGATTGAAGGTGTCCACCAGTTGGCTCATCACCGGCTTCGAGCTATGCAGCAAGTCGTCGGCGAGGATCACGGCGAACGGGCTGTCGCCCACCAGTTTCTCGGCGCACAGCACCGCATGGCCCAGACCGAGCGCCTCGGCCTGGCGCACGTAAAAGCAGTCGACGTTGGCCGGTTTGATGCTGCGCACGAGGTCGAGCAGCTTCTGCTTGTTGCGCGCTTCGAGCTCGGCCTCGATTTCATACGATTTATCGAAGTGGTCTTCGATGGCGCGCTTGCTGCGGCCCGTCACGAAGATCATTTCGGTGATGCCGGCGGCGATCGCTTCCTCGACCGCGTATTGAATCAGCGGCTTGTCGACGATCGGCAGCATTTCCTTGGGACTTGCTTTGGTAGCCGGCAGGAATCGTGTCCCGAGGCCCGCTACGGGAAACACGGCTTTGGTGACTTTCAGCATGGTAGGCATTCCCACATCGGTTAGAGATTAGTGTGTTCGCGGACCTTTCGGCCAATCGATGTCGTCGAAAAGACTAACAAAAAAATTAACTCAGTTCACGCGTGAATTTTTCCATCCGGAATATTTAATTCAATTCGCTTTCGCTATATCGCATCGTGACAAGGAACAGGAAACAATTACGTGACGAAAGCGAATTGTTTTCGGAAATGCCGAAAATTTTACGTATCCGGCCAAACGGAGTTGCGGTGGACGGTACGCGCCCCGACGAACGGAGGTCGCGGGCGCGTCATTGCTTTGCCGCGGCTTGCCGCGCGTGTTATTCGGCGCGTTATTCGTTCTCGTCGATCTGCGGGAGCTTGCCCGAATTCATCCGGAAACGGCGGATCGGCTCATTGCGCAGCGCCTCCCGGTAAGCGGAGGCGGCGACGAGGATCAGCAGCACGGCGATGCCGGCGAGTAGATGCAGGTTCATGACTTCACCTCTGGTCAGTAGAATCCCCAAGTCAAAAATTAACACGACAAAAGCGGTAAATAATTCGCTGCCGCATTTGATAAGACTTAATTACAATTCGTCACAAAATTGCGCGCTTATGGCATTCGTCATGCGATTCGTCATGTCATTTTTTATCCGATTTTTTGCCCGCCTCGTTGCACTAGGATGTCATGCATCGCGGGCGCGCATGCGCCCGGGAATCAGCTTTTCCCTTCTCCAGAATAAGGACCGCGCATGAGCGACTCAGCACTGGATGCCGCCGGCTCATCCCTGCCCCTTTCCCCCGCCCGCTCCGGCGCCGCGCCGCGCGCGCAGAGCGAGGCGCGCGCCGACAGCGCCGGCAAGGAGCATGTCATCGACGCGCTGCGGGGCTTCGCCGCGCTGCTGGTCGCCTATTTCCATTGCCGGCAGATCGAATGGGTCGGCATGCAGGCGTTTCATCAAAGCGCCGGTCATTCATTCAATCTGAATGCGATTGCCGCGTATTTGACCTTCCCGATTGCATGGGGCTCGGCGGGCGTGCCGATTTTCTTCGTCATCAGCGGATACTGCATTCATCGCAGCGCGGCGCTGCGGCTCGCGAAAAATCCCGCTTACCGGCTCGATACCGGCAATTTCTGGGTGCGCCGCTTCGCGCGTATCTATCCGGTGCTGCTGGCGGCGCTCGTGCTGACCTTCGCGCTCGACTGGTTCAGCCTGCAACTGCCGCCCGTCAGCCACAAGATCCGCGAGATCGGCCTGCAGGCTTTCCTCGTCAATCTGTTTTCGCTGCAAGGCGTGGCCGGCAAGACGTTCGGCTCGAACGGCGCGCTCTGGACGCTCTCGCTCGAAGTGCAGTTCTATGCAGTGTATCCGCTGCTGTTCGCGCTGCGCCGGCGCATCGGCATGACCTCCGTGCTGGCGATCGTCGCGGTGGTCAACGTGGCGTCCGCCTATCTGCTGGAGCGTAACGACCTGCAGTTTTTCACGTCGTACTGGTTTTCGTGGACGCTCGGCGCGTGGATCGCGGACGCCAAGGCCCGCACCGCGCCGCAGGCGCGCTCGTCGATCTGGCTCTACGTGCTGGCCGCGGGGTTCATCGCGCTCGGCTGCGCGGCGTTCCGTTTCGGCCAGTACGGCGCCTTCCAGTTGTGGGCGATCGGCTTCGCGTTCTATCTGTACAAGGCGCTGGAACGCCGCAACGCCGACACGCCGGGTCTGCGTGTGTTGTCGCGCTTCGGCGACTTCAGCTTCTCGCTGTATCTGATCCATCTGCCGATCTTCGTGCTGCTGTCGTCGCTGCTGTTCCGCTCGTCGCTGCAGATGTCGATCTGGCCGTCGTTCGGCTACATGCTGGTGGCCGTGCCGGTCGCCTATGTGTTCTACCGGCTGGTCGAACTGCCGGCCATGAAGTGGTCCGCCAGTTTCAAACCGAAAGCCGCGCTGAAACAAGGTTGAAACGCAGGTTTCAAATCCAGGCTTCAAATCCAGGCTTGAAATCCACGCGATAAAAAAACGGAGCGAAGTCCCTGGGACTTTCGCTCCGTTGCGCTAACGGCGGGGACTGGCCAAGTCCCTGCCCCTACCCCGCACAAAGCCATTCACTCGCAACGCGCTCAGCCCGCCGCCACGCGCTTCAGAATCCGCTCGACGCCCTCGACATAAGTGGCGGTGCCGAACCGGCGCAGCGCCGTTTGATAGCCGTTGCTGACGAGCTTGTTGCGCAACGCGTCGTTCGATTGCAATTCGCTCAGCGCGTCGGCGAGACCTTGCGCATCGCCGGGCGTGCACAGCACGCCGTTCTCGTGGTCGTCGATGATCTCCAGCACGCCGCCCGCGCGAGCCGCCACCACCGGCCGCTGCGCCAGCATGCCTTCGACGATCACGCGGCCGAACGGCTCCGGCGTGATCGACGTGTGAACGACCGCGTCGACCGCGCACATGCAGGCCGGAATGTCGTGCTGGAAGCCGAGGAAATGCACGCGGTCGCCCAGCTTGTGCGCGGCGACGAACGCATGCAGTTCGATCTCGTACTGGTCCTCGCCGAACAGCGGCGCGCCCACCAGCACCGCGTGCATGCGCGGATTGAGGACCATCGCCTCGAGCAGCACGTGCTGGCCTTTCCAGCGCGCGAGACGGCTGAACGAGCCCACCAGGAAGGCGTCGCGCGGCAGGTTCAGGCGCTCGCGCAGCGCCGCTTGCGGCACCGTGCGCAACGCGTCGAACGGCGCGGCGGAAATGCCGTTGAACACCACGTCGACACGTTTTTCGTCGAATCGCGTCAGTTCGGTGAACGCTCGCGCCGAAGCGGCGGAATTGGCGATCACGTGCGTGAGACCGAGGCGCGCGCACCACTTGATGATCGCCAACTGCTTGCCGCCGAAATGCTCGGGGCTCACGATATCGCGCAGATGCCAGACCACCGGCCGCCTCGCCAGCTTGCCGGCAATCGCGCCGATCACCATCGCGCGCTGCGTGTTCGCGTAGATCACGTCGGCATTGCGCGCGCGTTTCGCGGTGGCGCGCACGAGCGAGAGCAGGCCCTTGAGCGCCTGGCCCTTCGGCAGCGAGCCGCCTTGCTTGCGAACGTGGCGCAAGGCGCCGGCGTCCAGCACATCGACGCTCACGCCGGCCCTGGCCAATGCGGTGTGAAACGGGCCGTCGTCGAACAGCACGACCTCGATGCGCGAGCGCAGCGCCTTGACGATTTCCAGCAGCGACAGCTCGGCGCCGCCCAGCACGCCGCTCTGATCGACGGCGAGAATGCGCGGCGCGTCGGCGCCCGCTTCGGCCTTGTAGGGCACGTAAGGCGGCAGCGTGGCCGAACGCAACGCCGGCACCGAAGCGCGCACATGCGCGAAGAAGCGCTCGCGAAAATTCGCGGCGGAAAACTGCTCCGCGTTCGCGCGGCAATCCACCGGCGAAAAACGCTTCACGTGCTCGTCGAAACGCTCGACCGCGGCGATGATCGACTCGGCGTTCTGGTCGTCGAAGAACATGCCGGTCGGCCGCGGCTCGGACAGATCGCGCACGGTTTCGAGCGCGCCGCCCTTGCCGTAGGCGATCACCGGCGTGCCGCATGCCTGCGCCTCGACCACCGAAATGCCGAAGTCCTCCTCGGCGGCGAAGACGAAAGCCTTCGCGCGGCTCATCTTCTCCTTCAACACCTTGAACGGCTGATAGCCCAGGATCTCGACGTTCGGCCCCGCCTTCGCGCGGATCTTCTGCATGTCGGGGCCGTCGCCGATCACCACGAGCTTGCGCTCGGGCATCCGCGCGAACGCCTCGACGATCAGATCGATCTTCTTGTACGGCACCATCCGCGAGGCCGTGAGATAAAAATCGTCCTTGTCGGTGCACAGCGAAAACGCCTCGACGTCGACCGGCGGAAAGATCACCTGCGCCTCGCGCTGATAGACCTTCTTGATGCGCCGCGCGATGAACTCCGAGTTCGCCACGAATCCATCCACCGAATTCGAGGTGCGGATATCCCAGTTGCGGATGTAGTGCAGAATCAGCCGCGCCATCGCCGACTTGGGGCCGTTGGTGAGCTTCGACTGCTGCAGGTACTGATGCTGCAAATCCCACGCGTAGCGGATCGGCGAATGCACGTAGCTGATGTGCACCTGGTCCGGGCCGGTGAGAATGCCCTTGGCGACCGCGTGGCTGCTCGAAATCACCACGTCGTAGGCCGACACGTCGAGCTGTTCGATCGCGAGCGGCATCAGCGGCAGATACGTGCGGTACTTGGTGCGCGCGAGCGGCAGCGTCTGGATGAACGAAGTCGTCACCGGCTTGCCGCGCAGAAAGCTGCGGTCGTCGAGAAAATCGACGAGGCTGAACAGGTCCGCGTCGGGAAAGCACGCGACGATCTGCTCCAGCACCTTCTCCGCGCCCGCGTACGTGACGAGCCAGTCATGCACGATCGCGACGCGCACCGTCTTGTCGCCGCGCAACGCGCTGCGGCGCGACTGCGTCTCAGCGCCGGGAACGGTGGTGAGTTCGGCCAGTGCGCTGCGCGTCGCGGGTTGCAGCACGGCTTCTTCAAGGATGTCCTGGTTCATGCGCTTTTCCTCAAATTCAGTCGCAACAGCAGTGAACGCGCAAGATCGCGCAAGGCGGGTGTCATCGTGATCGACCAGGCGACGTTGGCCGCCACCATCAATGCACCGGCGACGATCGCCATTGCGAGACCCGGCAGGAAGCCGGCAAGCCAGAGGCTCGCCAGCAGGAAAGCGAGGTGGGCGAGCATGTCGAGCGCGATCTGCCGCGCGTGAATCGCGGACAGACGCAGCAGCACCGCGTAGTCGAACAGCGCCCGGCCGGCCACGGCGAACGCCGCGCCGGTCAAACCGAAATGCGTGATGCCGAACCACAATGCCCCTGCAAACAAGGGCAATTCGAACAAGCCGACGCGCGCGGCGGTGGCCGGATGGACCTGCGACTGGATCAGAATGCGCGTGACGTTCGCCTGACCGACGAGCCACACGGCGACGATCATCACGCGGCCCACCGGCGCGGCGACGGTGGCGATTTCATTGCCGACCCATAGATGCAGGAACGGTTCGAGCACCAGCATCGCGACCAGCGCGACCGGCGTGAACACGCCGTTGAGAAATTCGAGCGACTGCCGCGTGATGGTGTCGGCGTCGGCGCGGCTCACCGCCGAAAGGCGCGGAAACAGCGTACGCACCATCGCCGTCGGCACGATGTTCAGACGCGTGACGAGGTTTTGCGGCACCGTGTAGTACGTGACGAAGCGCGCGCCCAGACTCGTGCCGAGCATCACGCGGTCGAGCGATTCGGCGATCATGTTGGTGACGCTCGCGATCAGCATCCAGCCGCCGAAGTTGAAGAGCCCCTTCGCGACGCCCAGTTGCGGCGGCAGGATGCTGCGGATTTCCAGCACCTTCAGCGCGGAGCGGCCCAGCAGGAGCGCCGCGAGAATGCGCGCGAACACCGCGGCGGCCAGCACGTTCTGCAAGGTCGCGCCCAGCCACAGCGCGGCGCCGAGCGGCAGCAACTGGAACAGAAACGTGCCGATGGTCTGATTGGTGTTGTAGACGCCGAAACGCTCGGCGCCGTTGATCGCGCCCGCGAACACCCACGACACGTTGGCGATCGGAATCGCCACCGCGAGCCACGGCAGCGCCATATACACCTCGTGCTGCAACTCCGGCGACACCTTGGTGAAATACGCGGTGTACAGAAACGCGCCGAAGTAAATCATCAGCCCGCCGATCACGCCGGTCGCGAGATTGAGCCACGTCGCGCTCCAGAACACGCGCGCGCTCTCGGTCTTGTCGCCGGACGCGCGCGCCTTCGAGATGTGGTTCTGCGCGGCCATGCTCATGCCGAGATCCAGAATCCCGAAGTAGCCGATCAGGGTCCACACGAGACTGATCACGCCGTAGCGCTCGACGCCGAGCAGCCTGATATACGACGGCACGGTCACGAGCGAGACGAAGGTGGGCAGCACCAACCCGAAAAAATTGATCGCTACGTTCTTGAGAATGCCTTTGTCCATCGGATGCCCTGGGGTTGAATACGGTTGACTGCCTGTTGTTCTGTGCGCTTCATCAAGGTTTCCAGCGGTACATCATCACTTTGCCGCGCGCGTCTTCCTCGACGAACACGAGGTACTCGCCGTTGCTTCGCTTCGCGGCGCTGATGCCGTTGGGCACGTCGACCCAGCCCGACGCGCGGCCCACTTCCGGGCCCGGCCGGATCACGCCGAGTTCCTTGCCGCTGCCCTTGTCCCACACGTGCACCGCGCCGGCCGGCTCCACGCCGAACACGTATTGCCCCTCGACGGTGAGCCCGATGATCGTGGCGATGGGCTTGCTCTGCGTGGTCCAGGGCAGCGTGATCGAATAGCGCTGCACGGGGTTGCCGCTCGACCATTTGTCGTAGCGCACCAGCACGCGGCCCACTTCCTTCCAGAAGCCGCGATCGGTCGGCGTGTCGGCCGTATAGCCGGCCACGTACATCGTGTCGGTGTCGGGTTCGTAGATCGCGCGGTGCAGTTCGGTGAAGGGCTTGGGCACCGGGTATTGCGTCAGGTCCGAATACGAGTAGACGGGGTTGCCCTTCGCATCGAGTCCGCCGAAGCGGAAGCGATAGATGCCCTTGGTGTCGCGCGTGCGCCAGATGTCGCCCGCGCTATCGACCCACCAGCCCCAGCCGCCCGCGAGCTTGGTGCCGCTCGTGTTCGGCGTGAATTCGTCGGTATTGAATTTGCCGTCGCCGTTCGCGTCGCGCCAGATCCAGTCGCCGCCCGGCGGCGCGTTCGGCACCTTGGCCACCGCGCGCTCGCGCCCGGCGATGAAGCCCGAGGGCGCGGCCACCTCGCCGTCGCGCTGCGGATCGAAGCGGTAGATCTTCAGGTGATCCGCGTACATGTCGGTGAGATACAGGAAGGTCTTGCCCTTGAGCTTGCGGGCGATCGGCAGCCCCGGATATTGGTCGGTGTGAAACACGGGGTCGTCGGGATACTTGAAGCGGTTCGACAGGAAGCCCACGTATTTCCAGTCCTGCCCCGCGGGCTTCGAGAGATCGAGTTCGAAGCGCTTGTTGCCGGTGTAGACGCTGTCGGGCCGAGCCGGATCGATCCATGCGCCGTCGACGAACAGCAGCCCTTGCACCTGCCAGTTCTGCCGGCCGTCCGGCGCATAGCTTTCGAGCGTGGCGCCGAGGCCCGCGCCGATCGGCTCATAGCGCGGACCGATGCCGTTGGTCGACACATACACGTTGCCGCGCGCATCCACGCCCACGCCGGTCAGCCCGTTGAAACGCCGGGGTCCCGGCCTGCCCGCCACGCCGCTAAAAATACCGCCGCGCTCGCCGAGCGAGCCCGACTCCGCATAGCGGCCATTGCTCCTGCTGAAGAACAGCACCTGCTGACGCGGACCGTTGTCGGCGATCAGGATGCGACCTTGCGCGTCCACCGCGATATCGACGGCGAGCGTGTCCGCGGGCAGCGTGAAGTTTTCGTCGATGCGCTTGCCCGCGACCGTGTAGTGCTCGACGTGCGGCGCCGGGTCGTTGCGCGTGCCGGCCAGCACCCACAGCGTGCCGTCGGGCGCCAGCGCGAGACGGCCCGGCTCGTGCACGGTCCAGGTGGTTTTCTGTTGCATCGATTCGGCGTCGTAGACCTCGATGCGATCGCGCGCCGTGTTGGCCGCGAACAGCGTGGTGTCGTTCGCCGCGAGGCCGCCGATTTCGGCGCTCGTGCCGGTGGGCACTTCGTTCATCATCAGGAAGCCCGCGGCGAGCTGCGCATGCGGGTCGCCGCTTTTGGCGGCCGGCTGAAACGGCGCGGCGCGCTTCGGATCGGCGATCAGCCGGCGCGAGATGCCGAACCATTGCTTGCCCTTCTGCGGCCATACGCCCTGCTCGACGAGCCGCCCCTTCTCGTTGCCGACCGCGATCGCCACGAACGCGTATTGGCGATTCAGCGCGATCGCGTTGCCGCCGCTATTGCCCCAGCCGTGCGTGCCGCCCGCGAAGCCGAGCATCTTGCCGTCCTGGTAGACGCTGGCTTCCGCGCCGCTCTCGTCCCACGGCGCGTTCGTATAGACCTTGCCATCGGGCGCGACCGCGATCGCGGTGATATTGATTTGCGCCCACGTGCCCTCGCCGAAACCGAACGTGTTGCCGATCCATGAGGTTTTCGCGTTCAACGCGGTTTCCGCGCGAGCCGTGACGCCGACCGATCCCGCGACCAGTCCCGCCGCACATGCCAGCACGGCACACCAGCTTTTGAACGCGAAACGGGGCAAAGTATTTTCTCCAATCAGCGGCGCGCCGCGCTCAGGCAAACGACCCGCGCGGATAAAAAAATCCGGTGAGGTCACGGTAAGAACGCTTGCGAACGAATACGAACGGGTACAAAAAAGCCAGAAGCAACACAAGAACATCAGACCGGTTCGCGCAGGACACGAGGCCGGGTAACGACGGCGAGGCGGCATGCAGGCAACGGGAAGCGGCGGCGCCGCGGGCTCGCGAGCGGGACAACCGGGTGCGGCCCACGCGCCGTCCTTGGCCACCCAATTCACACGGCTCACATTACGCGGAAAAAACACCGCGACGAAAATCGAAAATAATTCAAAAATATTCGCCGCTTTAAGCGCAATGAAAGAAACTGATTTAAAAATCGATTAAAACGGAATGGACGCCGGGCTGGCCGGCGCGAGGCCGTTGCAGCCAAGCTTACCGACCCGGCCAGGCTCACGGCGCAGTTCTTACGCGTCGCGTCACGCCTTCGGCACAAGCATGAAAACTCATTGGAAATGAATAACGAAACACCCTGTTGCAATCTGATTCATTTATCCAATTCATTCCCGTTTTTTCACGATTTTCTTTTGCCTAGAATCGATTGCACTTCCGTTGCGACGCGAAGCGAGCGCGCCTGTGGTTGCCGAACGCGCGTTGCTTCGCCCGGCCCATCCGCTTCACACCATGGACGGTTCATGACTGCCAGCGCCCTGCCCTTAGCGCCTTCCCACTCCCGCCGCATCGTGCAGCTCGACGGCTTGCGCGCGATCGCCGTGCTCGCGGTGTTCGCGCAGCACGCGCTCAAGGCGCCACTGTGGATGGGCGTCGATCTGTTCTTCGTGCTGAGCGGCTTTCTGATTACCGGCATCCTGCTCGAACGCAAGTCGCGCGAGCAGTCGTATTTCGCTTACTTCTACGCGCGCCGCGCGCGGCGCATCCTGCCGCCGTATCTGCTGCTGATGGTGGTGTCGTCGCTGCTGTTCGGTCTCGGCTGGGCGCAGCACTGGCAGTGGTACGCGTTCTTCGCGACGAATATCGGCGACGCGCTCAACCAGAGCGGCCACGACAGCCTGAACGTGCTGTGGTCGCTCGCCGTCGAGGAGCAGTTTTATATTTTCTGGCCGTTCGTGATCCTGCTCGTGCCCGAGCGCGTGCTCGGCTACGTCGCGGCCGCGTTGATCCTGCTCGTGCCGGTGCTGCGCGCGGTCGCCACGCCCTGGTTCGATTCGTTCTGGCCGATCTATTACCTGACGCCGTTTCGCATGGACCTGCTCGCGGCCGGCGCGCTGCTCGCGGTCGCCGTGCGGCGCGATCGCGACGCGCTCGAACCGTTCAAGGGCGTCGCGGTGCTCGGCGTATTCGCCGCGCTCGCCGTGCTGGCGTGGCTGCATCTGCATTACCCGCGTTTTCGCGCGGCCAATACGCCGCTCTCCAACGCGGGGCTCTACAGCGTTTCGTTGGTGCTTTGCACGTCCGTCGTGGTCATCGCCCTGCAAAGCAAGGGCATCGTCAAGCGGCTGCTGTGCAATCCGGTGCTGGTCTATATCGGCACCATCAGCTACACGGTTTATCTGATTCACCTGAGCGTGCTGTACGCGCTGTGGCCGCTGCATCTGAACCGCTACATGACCGCGGCGCTCGCGCTCGCGATCACGCTCGCCTACGCGAGCATCACGTGGTTCGCGTTCGAGAAGCGGCTGATTTTCGGCGCGGGCGGCAAAGCGGCGCAAGCGCCGGTGCCGGGCGCGGGCGTCACGTGGGCGGCGCCGCAAGCGCCGGCCACGGGCCGTGGCGGGGCCGCGTCGCAAGCGCCGCGCAGCCGTGCATGAGGCGCGGCGGATGGCGCAGAGCGAGCTTGACGACTACCGCGGCGCTGGCTTCGCTCGCGCTGCTGTCGTTCGCGCTGCTTTCGTTGCCGGCCGGCGCGCATGCGGCCAGCGTGGACGCAAGCCAGGCGAAGCCGATGAATTTGACGCAAACCCAGGCGACGCAAATCCGGGCCACGCAAATTCAGCCGACGCAGGCGCGTGCAAAACCGGCCCAGGTGCTGATCGACGCCTATGGCGATTCGACCACGCTCGGCATCACATGCAGCGACGGTCATTGCGGCCCGCAGGCGCAAAACGCCGTGGCTTTTTTGCAGGATGAATTGCAGGCGCGGCACGGCGAACGCGTGCGCGTCACGAACTACGGCGTGGGCGGCACGATGGCGACGCAACTGCGCGACGGCACCGGCAACCGCCGCGCCGGCCCGAGCGCCGGGCTGCCGTGGCAGGAGCGGCTTGCCGCCTCGCCCGCGCAGATCGTGCTGATCAATTACGGCATCAACGAAGTCATGCAGAACCAGACGCCCGAGGCGTTCTACGCGGCCGAAACGGCGCTCGTGAAAACCGCCCGCGCGCTCGGCAAGGAGCCGGTTCTGCAGACCTCGAATCCGATGCCCGACGGCCGGCTCAACGCGCGGCTCGCCGCGATGGTGGCGATGACGCGCCGCGTGGCCGCCGAACAGCAGGTGCCGCTCGTCGACCAGTTTGCCTACATCAGCAATTTGCCCGACTGGAAGACGCTGATGTCCGACGGCGCGCATCCGAAGCCGGGCTTGTACCGGCTCAAGGCCGAGGAAGATTTTCAAATCGTCGATCCGCTGGTGCGGCGACTGCTGGACGGCGCGCTTTGAAGCTTTTTTCGGGTGCGCCTGGGGTGCGCCTTGTGAGCGGCTCGCGAAGCGTGCTTCCGACAGGCGCTTTTCGAGTATTGCCGCGGGGTGTGCCGCTTGATGTGCCAATGACCGTGCCGCTGTGTTCGTCGACAAAAATGTGCCAATGACATGCGCCGTAGCCGGCGCGACTGCTTCTTCTCTTTCTCTTTTACCAATATCGAAGGCAAGCTATGAGCCAACCACGCAAAGCGATCATCACCGGCGTATCCGGACAGGACGGCGCCTATCTGACCAAACTGCTGCTCGACAAGGGCTATCACGTGACCGGCACGTACCGGCGCACCAGTTCCGTCAACTTCTGGCGCATGCGTGAGCTCGGCGTGCTCGATCATCCGAATCTGCGTCTGGTCGAACACGATCTGACCGACCTCGGCTCCACGCTGCGCCTGCTCGAAGGCGCGCAGGCCGACGAACTCTATAACCTCGCCGCGCAAAGCTTCGTGGGCGTCTCGTTCGACCAGCCTGTGACCACCGCCGAAGTGACCGGCATCGGCGCGCTGAATCTGCTGGAAGGCATCCGCATTCTGAATCCGAAGACCCGTTACTACCAGGCGTCGACCTCGGAAATGTTCGGCCTCGTGCAAGCGGTGCCGCAACGCGAGGACACGCCCTTCTATCCGCGCAGCCCGTATGGCGTGGCCAAGCTGTTCGCGCACTGGTCGACCATCAACTACCGCGAATCGTATGGCCTCTTCGCGAGCAGCGGGATTCTGTTCAATCACGAATCGCCGCTACGTGGCCGCGAATTCGTCACGCGCAAGATCACCGACACCGTCGCGAAGATCAAGCTCGGCAAGCAGGACGTGCTGGAACTCGGCAACCTGAGCGCGAAGCGCGACTGGGGTTTCGCGCTCGAATACGTGGAAGGCATGTGGCGCATGCTGCAAGCCGATGAACCGGATACCTTCGTGCTCGCCACCGGCCGCACCGAAACGGTCCGCGACTTCGTGCTCATGGCGTTTGCCGCGGCGGGTTATCAGATCGAGTGGTCGGGCAAGGAGGAACGCGAGATCGGTATCGACGTCGCCACCGGCAAGACCCTGGTGCGCGTGAATCCGAAGTTCTACCGTCCGGCCGAAGTGGATCTGCTGATCGGCTGCGCCGACAAGGCGCATGAGAAGCTCGGCTGGAAGCCGGAAACCACGCTCGAACAGCTATGCCACATGATGGTTCATGCGGATATCGGGCGCAACGAGCATCACGAGACGTTCTAAGCGACGAGTGGGCATTCGCCACGGCTGCGACTTCGGTGTGGGGACCCGAAAGCCAGGCAGGCCGTGGCGCACCGGCTTGCGAATGCCTCAACTAAGCTGAATAACGACAAATGACGGGGTATTTTAGCTGGATTACGACAAAATACCTCGTTGAACCAGGCTAATTTAGCTAAATAACGACACGCCCGTCTCTTGCCGACATACCCGTCTTTAGCCAGAAAACGACAAATGCACTAAAATAAAAGCTGGTTAACGACAAACGCTGGCCCAAATGGCTCGCTCTTTAGCGGAAAAACGACAGGCAGACGAAATTCTTTTCGCGATCGGTGACGCGAGTGCAGATCGCCATCTTCAGCGACGCGCCAAGGAAGGTCAGCTAATTCGCGTCGGGTCTGGCATCTACGTCCAACACGGCACCGCCGAGGAAGTGGAAGGCCGGATTCGCCGGAACTGGCAGAAGATTGCGGCGTACGCGGTACCGGGCGCCGTCGTCTCGCACCTGAGCGCGTTTGCGGGGGGCATCACGCCGTCCCATGAAGTGGTGCTGTCCCATCCAACGCGATTTAACCGGCGCATCCGCTATCCCGGCCTCACCTTGGTCTTGATGAAAGGACCGGGCCCGCAACCTGGTGATCTTCGGCTCGGTTCGCTCGACCTGTATTGGGCCTCGCAGGAACGCGCGCTTCTTGAGAACCTGGGTCGAAGTTCCGCTACGACCCGCGCTACCCGCGACCAGGTCGAAGAACGCCTCGTCACCTGCCTGAACGCAAATAAAGAGGCTGGACTTAACCAGATTCGGGATCGTGCTCGCGAACTTGCCGAGCCGCTCGGAGCCCAGACCCATTACGAAGTTCTCAACGGACTGATCGGCGCTCTGCTGAGCACCCATTCAAAAGGCGTACTCAAAACAAAGGCTGGCCTGGCGATTGCGCAAGGCACGCCCATCGACATGGCGCGCGTCGAACTCTTCAACACGCTTGCGACGGCGCTACGGACAACAGTGCTGCCGGATCTTGCAGACGTTGCTGGTCAAGGCAGTAGCCGCATCCATTTTGCATTCGTCGAATCGTATTTTTCCAACTATGTCGAGGGCACGCGATTCTCAGTGGAGGAGGCAGAGAGCATCGTCTTGCGCAATCAGATCGTCGCGCAGCGTCCCAAGGATTCACACGACATCCTGGGCGTATTCAATCTTGCCTATCAGACCGAGACCCGCGCAATAGTGCCACCTGTCGGCGACGACTTCGTGGATGTGCTCCAGGAACGCCATCGAATCATGCTCGAGCGCAGACCGGAAGTTAATCCAGGGCACCTTAAGCTCGATGCAAACTACGCCGGCACGACTGAGTTTGTTCAACCTTCGCATGTGCGCGGGACGCTTGCCGAAGGATCGCGCCTTGCCCTGGCGATTCCTGAAGGCATGGCAAGGGCGATTTATTACCTGTTCCTCATCGCCGAGGTGCATCCATTTGCCGATGGCAATGGGCGGCTCTCAAGACTGGTGATGAACGCCGAGCTATCCAGGTCTGGGCACTCCCGAATCATTATTCCCACACTCTTTCACCCGCAGTTTGTGGACTGTCTTCGGGCGCTCACCCAGAATGGGCGGCCAGAGCCGCTCATCAACGCACTATCGCGCGTGGCAATCTGGTGCGCGGCATTCGACTATAAGGACCTTGCAACGCTCGTATCAGCAATGAGGCGCGCGAATGCGTTCGAAGAGTCTCCTGCGGAATTCCGATTGCTGAACGCCGACGGTAGCCGAGCCACATAAGCGCACCGAGCCCACTTCGCTCAATGCACCCCACCCGCCGCGATCGCCTCGCCATACACCGCGGCGACCCGCTTCGCGATCACCGAGTTATCGAAGTTCTCACGCGCGTAGCGGCGGCACGCATCCGAATCCGGCATCTTGAGCGAGCCGTTCAACGCGCCCGCCAGGCCTTCGGCGATTGCCTTCGCACCCGTCTCCGGCAGCACCAGGTTCGGCGACAGACCCGCCACCGCTTCCGGCAAACCGCCCACCGGGGTCACCAATACCGGCGTGCCCGACGCCAGCGATTCGACGGTGATCAGCCCAAAGCCTTCCAGCGCCACGGTCGGCACCACGCTGATATTCGCCGCGCGGTACAGCGCCGCCAGATGCTGATCGGGCACGAAGCCCAGCAGCTTGACGTTGTTCTCCAGCCCAGCCTCGCTGATGCGCGCCTGCAACTCGCCTTCGAGCCGCCCCTTGCCCGCGATCAACAGCAGCACGTCGGGCTCGCTGCGCTTGAGCAGCTTCACCGCGTCGATCAGATCCTCCAGACCCATGCGGCGCACCAGACGCCGCACCGCCAGCACGATCGGCCGGTCTTGCGGCAATTGCAGTTTGAGGCGCGCCTCGGCCGGCGTGATCGGCAGATTGAACTGCTCGACGTCGACGCAGCCGGGCACCACGCGCACCCGATCCGGCGCGATGCGATAGCGCGAAGTCAGAATCTTGCCGAACGCCTCGGACAGCACGATCAGCCGCGACGAGCGCGCATACACCGATTGCTCCAGATAGCGCTTCGCGCGCTGGCCGAGCGAATCGGCGCCTTCCACATGACTCTCGTCGGCCCACGGTCCCTGGAAATGCGAGACCTGCGGAATGCCGCGCGTCACGTCGAGCCCCGGAAACGTGTACAGCGCGAAGTGCGACGAGATCACGTCGGGCCGCGACCGGCTGATTTCCTGACGCAGCGCGCGGCGCGCGGCCATCAGCCGCAGCGGCAGCGATTGCGCGGCGGAGCCGAAGCCGTTGATCGCGCCGCCGGTGTCCGCGGCCACCTTGGGCGAGCCGGCCACCACGCCGCGCACCGCGACGCCCGCGCCCGGCAGCGCGCCGACCAGCGAGTAGTACATGCGGTCGAGGCCGCCCGCGCGCTCGGGGAACCAGTGCATCCCGATCTGCAGCGATTTGATTGAGCTCGTCGTCATGGTTGTTGCCCCTGTGCGTTCTGTGAGTTGTGTGAGTCAAGCGATGCGGCGCGCGATCGTGCAAGCGAGGTCCGCGCGATCATTCGGCGCTCTTCTGTCCGGCCAGCGTGTTCAGCGTCAACGCGTCGGTCTTGGCGACCACTGCCGCTTCCGCGTCGCTGCGCCGGCGGTTTTTCTGCTGCCCTTCCAGTTGCCGGTACAGCGCGATGTATTGCGCGGCCATCCGGGCCCAGCCGAAGCCGGTGGCGAGTTCGTTGGCGGCGACACCCATCGCGCGCCGCGCGCCGTCGTTGTCGGCGAGACGCGCGACCGCGCCGGCCAGCGCCTTGGGATCGTCCGGGTCGTCGAGCACGATGCCGCATTCCGGCGTGATGATCTCGGCGCCGCCCGCCGTGCGCGCGGTGACGACCGGCAGACCCGCCGCCATCGCCTCGAGCAGCGACAGGCTCATCGCTTCATAGCGCGAGGGAAACACGAAGGCGTCGACCGAATGCATCAGCACCGGCATCTCCTTCACGAGCCCCAGAAAATGCACGCGATGCGCGATGCCGAGCGCCTTCGCTTCTTCAGGATAGGGACTGCCCGGCAGAAAACCGGCCACCGCCATCTGCACGTGCCCGGGCAGATGCTTGAGCGCGGCGAGCACCGTGCCGAGGTTCTTGCGCGGCGTGCGCAAGTCGCCGACGAACAGCAGCAGGAACGCGTCCTTCGGCAAGCCGAATTTCTCGCGGTCGCCGGTGGCTGCGGCGAAGCCTTGCGTGTCGACGCCGTTGTAGATCACATCGACGCGGTTATCCGGCGTGAGGCCGATCGCGCGAATCTCGTCGGCGACCTTCTGCGACACCGCCGTGATGACCTTCGAGCGGCGGTAGGCCCAGCGTTCGAGCAGCGCGTTGCAGCGCGTATAGATCGACTGGTACGCGGACCACACGCCCTTGGTGAGCCCGAACGGATAGTACTTGCTGCCGAACCAGCCGCTATGCACGAAGTGCGAGGTGTTGACGTCGGCGGGCATCCACGTGATGAAGCCGTTCACGTGCAGCACGTCGTATTCGCTGCGATGCGCGCGCAGCCACATCGCGCTCTTGAACGCGAACACCTGCTGGCGCAGCAGATTGGTGGGCCACCAGCGGCCGATTTTCATCGGCACCCAGCGGACGTTGGGGTGGGCGAGCAGATCGGGCGCGACGTGCGAGGCGACCAGCGTGACGCCGATGTTCTCGTCGAGCGCGGCGCGCGCAATCTCGTGGTTGACGCGCCCCTGGCCGTCGTTATGGCGCACGACGTGCGTGACAATGGCGACTCTCACTCAGTGCCTCCGTGGACAAATAGCGTGCGTCTGCGGTTCATTTTTTCGTAGTGCACCGCAGAAAGGATCGAAAAAACACTCATGAAAAGCAGCAGTCCGCCTGTGCCGACCAGCGAATTGGTGAACACCAGCATCGCGAAGGTCGCGAGACTCAGGCTCAGGCAGGCGGACACGAACTTGTCGTTGCGCATCCTGAACGACGCGAGCACCGCGCGCACCACCAGCCAGACGATGCCGGACATGTACAGCAGCGTGCCGGGCCAGCCGAGCACGAACGGAATGTTCATCACGCCGCTGTCGAAGTTGCCGTACTGGCCGAGCTGGCCGCCGTCGTTCGAGAGCTTGGTGGAGGTGCCGGTCGCGCCCATGCCCTCGCCGGCCACGTCGGTAAACGCGGTTTTCGCGAAGGTCGCGTAGAACTCGTTACGCGCGGCGTAGCTCTGGTCGTCGTTCAGGTTGACGATGGTGGAGAGCCGCGCCTGCATCCGCTCGGCCACCGGGCCGACCGCGAGCAACGGCACGCACAGGCCCGCGAGCAGCACCGCGCTCGCGATGATGCGCACGCGCACCTTGTTGTTCGACTTGACCAGTTGAATCAGGAGCGCGACGATCCAGCCGCCCCACGTCGAACGCACGAGGCTCAGCGCGAACGAGAAGAAGCCGAGCGCCGCGGCGATCCAGCGCACGCGGTGCGTGGCCGCCATCACGAAGACCATCGCGCCCATCATCGCGAACGCGAACGGGCCCGACGAATTCATCGTGCTGAACACGCGCACGCCCATCGGCACGGCGTCGCCTTGCGAGTTCATCTGCGAGCCGAGCATCCACAGCGCGTCCCACTGCGGCATGATGAAGAACTGGATCAGCCCGTAGCCGCCCATCACCAGCATGCCCCAGATGAAGGTATTGACGATGGTGTCGCGGTACTGCGGATACTGGCGCGTGTGCGCCATGATGTGAAAGCCGATCAGGATCGGATAGAGCCAGTTCGCGAGGTCGTAGGTGGCGGCGAGCGGCCCGCTCGACATCACGCCGATCATGAACGCGTAGGCGAGCCCGAGCAGCACCAGCAGCACCGGCAAGCCGCGCCGCTGCGACAGCAGCCGGTAGTAGCGCAGCAACGAGAACGCGCTGATCATCGTCACCGCGAGCGGCGCGACCTGGATCAGACTGGTCGGCGTGAACGAGCCCTTGGACCAGTCGGCGAGACGCCGCACTTCCGGGCTCAGGAACCACAGCCACCACATGAAGCCGATGTAGCGCGCCGGATTCCTGAAATACAGCCACAGGCCCGTGAGGATCGCGAGCAGCGGAAACGCGAGCGTGAGCACCGTGCCCTGACGCGCGCCGATCATGAGCGCCGTGATCAGCCACAGCAGCGCCTCCGGCATCCACTCCTTGCGGCCGTTGGAGACGGCTCGCGGTGCGCCGTCGGCGCCGGCTCGCGTGATCGTCGACATCGTTTAGAAGCCTCCGCGCGATTCGCGCGCGCGCTGTCCGGCGGAACCGCTTGCGCCTGCGCCCGCGCCCGCACCCGCCATGCGCCCGCGCAACGCCGCGCGCGCCCGCAGCATGTCCTGCGTGATCCGCACGTGCTGCATCGCGTAGCTTTGGGTGGTCAGATCGCGCGACAGCAAACCGGCCGCCGCCGCCTGGGCCTGCTGCAACGCTTCGGCCGGCGACGCGACGAGCCGGTCCACCGCTTCGCGCAACGCCTGCGGATTGAACGGCGGGATATACGCGGCCTCGCCCGCCGGGAAATAATCTTGCAACGCGCCGACGTTGGTGACCACCATCGGCTTGCCGACGGCGGCCGCCTCCAGCATCACGGTGATGCCCGAAGCGTGCGTATTGGGCCGCAACGGCACGACGATCACGTCGGCCCAGTCGTACAGTTCGTGTTGCTTTTTGATGCCCGAGAACAGCGCGATCTCGACGTTCGGCGCGCGCAGCGAGGCGGGAATCCGGCGGCGCGTCGCGAGTTTCACCGTGTAGCGGTCGTCGTTGCCGAGCGCCTTGATGAGCGTCTCCCAATCGCGGTCGCGGTCGTTGCCGATCGCGGCGATGCGCAGCGGCGTGTGCGGCTTCCACTCGCTCGGCGCGCGCACCGGAAAGTCCTGCGTATTCAGGCCGTAGAGCAGCGGCTTCGCATCGCGGTCGAAATAGCGCCGGCACAGCTCGGCGTTTTCGCTGGCGAGCGTGGTCAACTGATCGGCGCGCGTCATCAGCTTGCGATACAGCCAGCTACGCAGCATCCCGTACGAAGGCCACTTGTCGAGCAGCCACACGCTTTGCGCGAGCAGCAAGGGAGAGGACTCGGCGCCCGCCTTGCGGCCGGAGAGCAGCAGCATCAGCGCGGCGGAGAGCCATTCCTGTTCGGTGTGCGTCCAGATCACGTCGGCGCGCAGCATGTCGGCGCGGTTGCGCCACGTGTGGATGAAGTCGAAGCCGAGCGCCGCCTTCAGCGCGCGGCGCAAAAGGCGCGCGGCCTTGCCTTCGCGCGCGTCCTGCGAATAGGTCAGCGCGAACGCGTCGGATTCCGCGTGGTGATAGCCATACAGGCAGCCGATGTTGTCGCCCGGTCGATAAAAACGCGGGTCGGCGCCATAAAACAGGTGAACGTGAACTTTCGTACTCATGCAGTCACTCCGGTCTGCCGGTGGAAAGGGGCATCGCCGCGCGCGTGCCCGCGCGCCGGCCGATGCACGAACGTGCCGGACATGTCGCTGGTTTCGCTCACGCGGCGCGTGACAGCGCGCGGCGCGCCTCGTGCGCGCCGGTGCGCACCGCCCGCCAGCGCGACAGCTTCAGGGCCGCCTGCCTCGACACGAGTGCGAGCGCCGCGTGGGTGAGTCCCGGATAGACCCGCGTGCCGACCAGCGTCCACCACCACCACGCGGTTTCGCGGCGCAGCGGCGGCAACTGGTCGCGCAGGATCAGATGGAAGTTGAAGGCGGCGTTGCGCAACGCGGTCATGGTCTGCGCGTCGCGCCGGTCGTCGTCGAAACGTTCGGCGGGGAAGTGATCGACCGCCACGCGCGGGTCGTACATCAGCTTCCAGCCGGCGTTCTTCACGGCGAGGCTGAAGGCCATGTCGTTGTGGACCTGCGCGCCGGCGCCGCGCAAACGCGCGTCGAAGCGGATGGCGCGCACCGCATCGCGCCGGTAGCTCATGTTGGCGCCCTTCAGGATGTCGACTTCGCGCGCGCCGCCCACGCCGAGATGATGATTGCCGATGATCTTGCCGTGCGCGGTGACCTTGCCCACCAGCGGGCGCTGGCCGTCGAGCACGCGGCCTTTTTCATGCACCCAGTCGCGTCCGCCGAGCGCGCCGAGGCGCGCATCGTTTTCGAACGCGGCCGCGATGCGTTCGACCCAGTCGGCGTGCGGCGCGGCGTCGTCGTCGGTGATCGCGATCACGTCGCCCGTGGCGGCGTCCAGTCCGCGATTGAGCGCCGCGACCTGACCCGGCACGTCGACCAGCGCCACGGCGAGCGGCAGCTTGCCCGGCACCGCCGGATCGCGCAGACAGGCATGGGTCGCTTCGTCGTCGGCGCGCGCCACCACCACCACTTCGTCCGGCGCGCGCGATTGCCGTTGCAGCGCCGCGAGGCAGCGCGCCAGATCGGCCGGGCGGCGGTAAGTCGGAACCAGTACCGTCACTTTCATCGTGATGTCCTTTGTTATCGTCATTGCGACAGCTTTCGAATGCGCGCGAAGTTCAGGGGCTCGTCAACGCGCCTCACCTCAGGTGCTCAGATATTCCTGAACCGCCGCATAGCTGCGGTCGTAGCCGCCGCGCGCGCGCGCCGGCATGCCGTTGAAAATGCCGCCCTGCACGTGCACGCCGGCGGCCCGCAAACGCTTGAGCGCGTCGGCGATCTCGCCCTCGCTGTGCACGCCCGAGCGCATCACGAAGAAGGTCGAGCCGGCATACGCGCCGATGATCGACGCATCGGTCACCGCCAGCACCGGCGGCGTGTCGATGAGGATCACGTCGTAGCGCTTGGCGAGGCCGTCGAGGTATTGCGGCAGACGCGGCGACATCAGCAGCTCCGACGGATTCGGCGGACGGCGGCCGCACGAAATGAAGCTCAAGCCTTCCACGGGCGCGTTGCGGATCGCTTCCTCCAGCGAGATCTGGCCGCTCAGCAATTCGGACAGGCCATTGTCCTGGGCGCCGCCCAGATAGCGTTCGAGCACGCCGCGGCGCATGTCGCCGTCGATCAGCAGCACGCGCTTGCCCGAATTCGCCAGCAGCACCGCGAGATTGACCGTCAGGAAGCTCTTGCCGACGCCGGCCATCGGGCCCGTCAGCATGACGATGCGATTCTTCGCGTCGAGCATCGTGAACTGCATGGAGGTGCGCAGGCTGCGCAGGCTTTCGATCGTGACGTCCTTCGGCCGCGCGTTCGCCAGCACCGAGCGCAGGCGTTCGCCGCCGCGCTCGAAACTGCTTTCGAGCAGCGCCTGCTCGGGGCTCAACGGCACGAGGCCGAACACCGGCAGATGGAAAGCGCGCTCGATGTGGTCGGGGTCGTCGATGCCCTTGAACATATTGCGGCGCAGGAACACGAAACCCGTGCCCGCGATCAGGCCGAGAATCACCGCCGCCGACAGGATCAGCACCTTCTTCGGCTTGACCGGCACGCCGGGGCGCAACGCGGCGTCGACGATATGCACGTTGCCGCCGGTGCCGGCCTTCTGCACCGAGAGCTCCTGCACGCGATTGAGCAGCAGCACGTAGATGTCCTCGGCGACCTTCGCGTCGCGCTGCAACTGCACGGCCTTCACTTCGGTGGCGGGCAGATCGCGGAAGCGGTCGGCGTACTTGGCGCGCTGCGCCTGCAATTCGGCCATCTGTTCGCGCGCGGCCTTGAGCGTCGGGTGGTCGTCGCCGTAACGCTCGGTGAGCTGCGCCATCTGCAGACGCAAGCCGGCGATCTGCTGCTCGTACTGCACGCTGCCTTCCAGGTAGACCTTGGCTTCCTCGCTCGCGTTGATCGAGCCGGACTGACGCTGGTACGCGGTCAGCGCGGCCTCGGCGCGTTCGAGATCGGACTTCAGGCGCGGCTCCTCGCTCTTCAGGAAGTCGAGCATCTTGCTCGCGTCGGCCTGCTTGTTCAGCACGTGCTGGCGCACATACGACTGCGCGAGCGCGTTGGCGACCTCGGCCGCGTGCGCCGGGTCCTTGTCCTCCAGCGAGATCTGGATCACGCCGGTCTGCTTGCCCTGCTCCTGCACGCTGATCGCCGACTGGAACGCGGTGATCGCGTCGAGATCGTTCGCGCGCATCACGGTGAACTGCTCGCCCGGACGCGCCACCAGTTTGTTCACGAGCATCGTCACGCCGCCGCCCTGCTCCTGCTGGCCGACCTGGCCGCGCAGCAGCAGCGTGCCGTTCGGCGCGTAGAGCTCGTAGTGCTGGTCGTCGATGGCCTTCATCGTGAGCTTCTGGCCTTCCAGCGCGGGCACCACGTCGATCGAATCGACGTCGGCCACCTCGCCGCCCCATGCGTACGACGACAGACCGAGCCACGGCCGCGCCGGCTGGCCGGGGCTCGCCATGCGCGCGGCGATGCTGCCGAGCAAGGGGAACATCTTCGGCGTGACGCTGAAGTTCAGCTTCAACTGCTGCACCACGGGCGCGACCACGCCGCGGCTCTTGATGATTTCGATTTCGGCGTCGGTCGGCAGCGAGGTGGAGCCGGTGGTGATCGCCGCGCCCGTCTGCGTCTGCGTGAGCGCCTGCGAGGTGTTGTCGGACTGCTCGACGCGCACGTGCGCGTCGGCCGAATACACCGGCTTGGCAAGGTAGCAGTACGCGCCCGCCATGCCGACGATCACCGCGGCAATGGCGATCAGCCACCAGATGTCGTCGAGGATCACCTGCACCAGTTGCCCGAGGACGACGTCCTCTTCTTCGGTCCGAACCGGACCGGCCATGTATGGAGAGATTTGATTGCTCACAATTCGATCCCGTATCGGTTGCTGCGGCGTGTGTCTGGGCTTCTTGCTTCTTTCATCCTGCTTCCCGGCTGGCTTGCCTGTCTTTCCGTGTCGAGGGCCCGCGCCCCGTGAAGGCGGCGCGGACCCGTCGACGCCGTCGCGGCTTAGCGCGTCAACTGCTTCAGGTAGAACAACGTCTGCACGCTCGGCAAGACCTGCTGCAACACACGGTTGAAGGTGGTCGAGGCGGCGGTGCCCACATACACGACATCCATCGGCTGCAACTGGAACTGCGACGACAGCATGATCGCGTCCGGCTGCGTCATGTCGAGGCGGTACACGTCCGGCGTGGTCGGCTTCTCGCGCATGCCGCGCATCACGAAGATCTGCCGCGGATTGGCGTCGGTGTCGAGAATGCCGCCCGCCTGCGTGAGCGCGTCGGCGATCGTCAGACGGCCCTTCAGCATCGGCACCTGGATCGGCGTCTTCACTTCACCCATCACGAAGATGCGGCTGTCGCTGCGGTCCGGCACGTTGATCACGTCGCCGCCTTGCAGCATCACGTTCTGCGTGGTGTCGCCCTTGTCGAGCATGCGGTTGGCGTCGAGCACATAGAGCTTGTTGTTGCGCGTGAGACGCACGCGCTGGATGTCCGCGTCGCCGGTCGAGCCGCCCGAGCGCGTGATCGCGTCGACCAGCGTGAGCGGCACGTCGCTGACGGCGAGCGGCCCCGGCGTCTTCACCTCGCCGGTGACCTGCACTTTCTGCCCGCGGTACGACAGCACGCGCACGTCGACCTGCGGGTTGCGGATATAGCGCACGAGGCCCGATGCGAGCTGATCGCGCAGTTCGCCCGGCGTCTTGCCGGCGGCCTTGATGCGGCCGACGAACGGGAAAAAGATCGTGCCGTCGGCGGCGATGGTCTGGCCGTACGGATCGGCCTGGCCCGGCAGCGCGGCCGTATAGGGCTGCTGCAACGCGCCGGCGACGCTTTGCGTGGTGTTGCCGCCGGAGGACAGCGTGCTGCCCTGCGGGGTGGTCAATTCGGGGTGATCCCACACGGTGATGCCGAGAATGTCCTGCGGCGACAGACGGTACACGTACTGCGACGGATCGCTGAAACGCGAGGTCGGCAGCACCTGGGTCGCGGCGGCGGCGGCTTGCGCCTGCGCGGCGACCAGCGGGCCGTCGATCAGATGGACCGGATAGGTTTCCGCGGCCTGGCTCTGGTGCTGGCCGTCGTCTTTCAGACGGGAGGTGTCGAGATAATTGCCAGGTGCGGTGGCGCAGGCCGACAGAAAGGACGTCAGCAAAAGCGAGGCGGCAACGCTCGACTTGAAGCGCGTCGAGTCGAAGCCCGTCGATGTGAAGTTCGCAAGCGAGCTTGCAGCGGTTTTTTTCATCAGCATATTTTCTTCAGCCATCCCATGACCAGATGTTCGATGAGCACGAGACTCTCCCTATAAGTGGTTTCCGCGCCGCCGTGCGGATCGGCGACGTCGGAATCGGCCTCCCACTTGCCGAGCGGATAAACCTTGCCGCGCGAGGCCGGATCGAGCGCCTCGACCGCGCTCACCTGCGCGCGCTCGCTGACCAGCACCAGATCGGCGGCGCGCACGAGCTGCCGGTCGAGACGTCTCGAGTAGTGGATCCCGGAGGCGACGCCCCGCTCCGCGAGCAGGCGCTGCATCACCGGGTCCATGCCGTGGCCGTTCACGGCACGGATGCCCGCCGAATGAAACGCGATCGGCGCTGCTGACGTGCGCGACGTCAATCGCTGCCGGGCCTTGAACAGCATTTCGGCGGCAGGCGAACGGCACACGTTGGCGTGGCAGACGATCAGAACGTTGGCGAACATAGCGGACTCCCTTCGGGTGAGACGCTTCGTGACGGCGCGTTGGCGTCGACGGCCTAGCGGCCGGTCTCGGCCGTGGCGGCCTCGGCGACGAGCGGCAAGCCGTTCGCGCCGACCTTCGCCGGCGCGTTGCGCAGCGCATGCTGACGGCCGATCGCGTGATACTCGATACCGAGTTCCAGCAGCGCGTCCGGTTCGTACAGATTGCGGCCGTCGAAAATCAGCGGCGTCTTGAGGAACTGCTTGAGCGCGTCGAAATCCGGGCTCTTGAAGACCTTCCATTCGGTGAGGATCACCAGCGCGTCGGCGCCCTCGGCCGCCTCCATCTCTTCCGTCGTGAACGTGAGGCGCGCGTGCTGCTGCGGCACGTCCTTCAGATCGAGCGCGAACACGCGCTTCGATTCGTCGATCGCGACCGGGTCGTAGGCCTTCACGCGCGCGCCGCGGCGCAGCAGTTCGGCGATCAGCGGACGGCTCGGCGCTTCGCGCATGTCGTCGGTGTTCGGCTTGAACGCGAGACCCCAGATCGCGAACGTGCGATCCGACAGGTCCTCGCCCAGACGCGCGACGATCTTGTGCGCGAGCACTTTCTTCTGCGTGTCGTTGACGGCTTCCACCGCTTCGAGAATGCGCAGGTTCGCCTTGTGATCGGCGGCCGTGCGGATCAGCGCCTGCACGTCCTTCGGGAAGCACGAGCCGCCGTAGCCGCAGCCGGCATACAGGAAGTCGTAGCCGATGCGCGGATCGGAGCCGATGCCGCGGCGCACGGCCTCGATGTCGGCGCCGACGCGGTCGGCCAGATTGGCGAGTTCGTTCATGTACGAAATGCGCGTGGCGAGCATCGCGTTGGCCGCGTACTTGGTGAATTCGGCGGAGCGCACGTCCATGTACAGCGTGCGTTCGCGATTGCGGTTGAACGGCGCGTAGAGGCGCTTCATCAGTTCGCGCGCTTTTTCGCCGGGCACGTCCTCGTCGCAGCCGAGCACGATGCGATCGGGCCGCGTGAAGTCCTCCACCGCCGCGCCTTCCTTCAGGAACTCGGGATTGGAGACCACCGAGAACATGTGGCTCGCATTGCGCGCGGCCAGTTCTTCCGCGATCGCTTCGCGCACGCGCGAGGCGGTGCCCACCGGCACCGTCGATTTGTCGACGATCACCTTGAAGCCGGTCATGTGGCGGCCGATGTTGCGCGCGGCGGCCAGCACGTATTGCAGGTCGGCCGAACCGTCCTCGTCCGACGGCGTGCCCACCGCGATGAACTGAATGTCGCCGTGCGCGACCGCGGCTTCGACGTTGGTCGAGAACTTCAGACGCCCGGCCTTGCGATTACGTGCGATGACCTCCTGCAGACCCGGTTCATGGATCGGCACGCCGCCGTTGTTGAGCACGTCGATCTTGCGCTGATCGACGTCGAGACAGAACACGTCGTGGCCGATGTCGGCCAGACAGGCGCCCGTCACGAGGCCTACGTAGCCGCTACCGATGATCGTCAGGTTCATGTGTTACCTCGGAGGTTGGGTTGGTTCACAAATAAAGTTCGGGGCCACCGCAAGAAAACGCCGGGCCGCCCCAGGTTTTCTCGCACCCCCTCGGGGGGCTGGCGCGCAGCGACAGTTGGGGGCCGACATCAGTACGCATTGCTGCCCACGAAGCCCTTCCACAGCGTCAGCACGACGATCTTGATGTCGAGCCAGAAGGTCCAGTGCTGCATGTAGTACAGATCGAGCTTGACGCGGCCCATCATCTTTTCGATGCGGTCGGTTTCGCCGCGATAGCCGTTGATCTGCGCCCACCCGGTGATGCCCGGCTTGATCCGGTAGCGGTGCATGTAGCCCTTCACCAGATCCTTGTAGATGTCGTCGTGTTCGAGCGCATGCGGACGCGGGCCGACCACCGACATCTCGCCGCGCAGCACGTTGATGAATTGCGGCAGCTCGTCGAGGCTCGTGCGCCGCAGGAACGCGCCGACCGCGGTGATGCGCGGGTCGCGGCGCGTGGCCTGGGTGATCTTGCCGGCCTCTTCCTGATGGATGCGCATCGAGCGGAACTTGTAGATCTCGAACTGATGGCCGTCGATGCCTTTTCTCTTCTGGCGGAAAAACACCGGGCCCGGCGAACTGAGCTTCACCATGACCGCGATCACGATCATCAGCGGCGACAGCGCGGTCAACGCGGCGAGCGCGAACAGGCGATCGAAAATGCGCTTGGGCAGCACGCGCAGATCGGTGATCGGCGAGGCGGCCAGGTTGATCGCCGGCACGCCGAGCAGATCGACCATCGGCTGGTTGAACAGCGTGAGGCTGCGCACGTCGGGAATGAAGCGGATATTCACGAAGTCGTTGCGCAGGTCCATCACGAAGCGGTGAATCGCCTTCTCTTTCGAAATCGGCAGCGCGAGCCACAACTCGCGAATCGCGCGCCGGCGCACCAGTTCGAGCATGCGCTGATAGTCGCGCTCGACCGGCACGCCGTCGATCGCGTCGCCCGCGTCGGGGTCTTCGTAATGGTTGATCGTGCCGTCCTCGTCGAACACCACCACGGGGCTAAAGCCCGCATCGGGGCGGCTGCGCATCTGCTCGATCAGAAACCGCCCATACGGCGCGCCGCCGACGATCGCCACCGCGCGCTGATTGAAGCCCTCGCGGCGCAGACCGCGCAGGATCGAATACACGATCACCTTGGTGACGATCAGCAGCACGATGGTGGCCAGCGCCCAATACGCGAGCCACAGCCGCGACAGGCTGTCCGAGCGGTGCAGGCTGAAGCTGATCAGAATGCCGGTGACCTCCACCAGCACCCAGCCGCCGGCGACGCGGCACAGCAGGTCGTACAGCGGCTTGCCGCGCCATGACTGATAGATGCCGAGCGCGGGGAAAAACACCACCACCAGCAGGCAATCGAACGCGAGCGACACGCTTTGCATATCGTCCAGCCACACGAACTTCCCGCTGTGCGCGGCCGCCGCGAGGGCGGCGCCCAGCGCGACCATGGCGATGTCGATGATTCTCGATAGAACGCTCAGCATGCGTGGCCCCTCAGTTCGTCAGTCAAGTGCCATCCGTTGTGGTTGATTAATTCCGTCATGCACTTCGGTCCGCCGCGCGACGCACAACGCCGGTATCCGCGTCCGGCCAGATAAATGCGCGACGCGAAATGAATTGAACCGGTGCTAATTGCTCCGCCGTTTTCCTTTCCAGAGAAATGACTGGAACGGCCGGCTGGAAAATGCGTGTCGGAATGAGTGAATACCCTTGTACAGGTATAGATAAAGCGGTATTAAAATTCGCGCCGCAAGCCTGCAAAAAATCTCAAATTGTATCGGTCAAAGTTTCGGTATTTTTTCCGACTTTTGTTCGGCAATTGTTACCGGATTTAGCGTTGGAACGGCGTATTGCGCGCCTTTCCGTCGGCCTATGCGGTGGCTGCCGAGCGTTTCCTACGAAGCTTACAGCGGCGCCTTTCGTGGTTATTCTGCCGCATTGTCGGGCGTAAAAAAATGGCCCATGATTTTTTTCGGGTAATTTTTCTTTTTTAAAAGTTACGCCGACATTTTTTCTTCACGAAACAGACGATTTTTATTAGCGGATTTATATAGTTTCTATTTAACGCGCTTTTATTGATTCCAGAGTTCATGATAAAACTCGACGCATTCACCCCAGCCTCGAGGAGTCCATCATGACAGCTCCGGTCACGGCCATCCCCGCCGACACCCGGTCCACGCAAGCTACGCCCCTGAACGTCAAGCTCAAGGTTCATCCCGTGATTCTGGCGGGCGGCTCCGGCACGCGCTTGTGGCCGATGTCGCGCGAACAGCATCCGAAGCAGTTGATCGGCCTGCTCGGCGAGGATTCATTGCTGCAATCCACCACGCGCCGCCTCGACGGACTCGAGGCCGGCTATCCCGTCACCGGACAACTCGTCGTGGTGGCCAACGAAGAGCAGCGCTTCACCACCGCCGAGCAATTGCGCACGAGCGGCAAGCCGGCCCGGCTGATTCTCGAACCCGTCGGGCGCGACACGGCGCCGGCGCTCACGGTGGCCGCGCTGTCGGTCGCCGCGCAGGACGAGGACGGCATCATGGTCGTGATGCCCGCCGATCACGCGGTCACCGACCTCGACGGCTTTCATGCGGCGGTGGCCGTCGGCGTGAAGCACGCGGCAGCCGGTCATATCGTGACGATGGGCATCGTGCCGACCCGCGCGGAAACCGGCTATGGCTACATTCGCATCGGCGCGGCGCTTGTCGGTGCAGCCGACGAAGCTCAGGAAGAAAGCACCGGCAAGATCGAGGTGCATCAGCTCGATCGCTTCGTCGAGAAGCCGCATCTGGAACTCGCGCAGCGCTACATCGAATCGCAGGAATACTGGTGGAACAGCGGCATTTTCATCATGCGCGCGTCGACGTGGCTGAAGGCGATCCGCCACTTCCAGCCGGCGATTTTCGAAGCATGCGAAGCGGCCTTCGCGGGCGGCAAGGCGGACGGCGACTTCTTCCGTCTGCAACGCGATGCGTTCAGCGCATCGCCGTCGAATTCGATCGACTACGCGGTGATGGAGCAGCTCGGCAACGATCAGACCGCCGCCTCGGGCGTGGTCGTGCCGTTGCAGGCGGGCTGGTCGGACGTCGGTTCGTGGGACGCGATCTGGGACATCTCCGACAAGGACGCGAGTCAGAACGTAGGCCGCGGGCGCGTGATGTTCGAAGGCGCGAACTCCACGTTCGCGCATTCCGAGGGACGGCTGATTGCCTGCGTGGGTACGCAGGATCTGGTGGTGGTCGAAACGGCCGACGCGATTCTGGTCGCCGATAAATCGCGCGTGCAGGACGTCAAGAAAATCGTCGGCCGGATTCGCGAGGACGGCGGGCTCGAAGCGGCCAACCATCGCAAGGTGCATCGCCCGTGGGGCAACTACGATTCCGTCGACACGGGCGAGCGTTTCCAGGTCAAGCGCATCGTCGTGAAACCGGGTGCGCGGCTTTCGCTGCAAATGCATCATCACCGCGCCGAACATTGGATCGTCGTGCGCGGCACGGCGCTCGTCACGCGCGGCGAAGAGCGCTTCATCGTCTCCGAAAACGAATCGGCTTATATTCCGCTGGGCGTCACGCATCGTCTCGAGAACCCCGGCAAGATGCCGCTCGAAATGATCGAGGTGCAGTCCGGTTCGTATCTCGGCGAAGACGATATCGTGCGCTTTGACGACACTTATGGACGTCAATGAGGGACGCCGGTCAGGGACGTCGATGAATCAATGCCAGTGACGAGTCACAACGGATGAAGCGGGAACCTGCGGCGGTTGCTCCTACCGGCCGCGGGGTGCTGCGCTCATCCCGCGTGGGAGATGAGTTCTGGGTACGACGAAAAACGATCTGACGCACTGTTCTCGCTGCTTGCGTTCGTGCTGGCCGGTTCGCCGGGATAGCGGCGCAAGGGTCCGCGGAACGCATTGAGCGGACCGTGCAAAGGCGCGCCGTGATTCACCGCGACAGGCTCCGGCACATGACGCATGGGCGGCAAGGGACGCGCGGGCGCCGGCACCGTTGAATTCACCGCAGGCGCGGGCACATTCACCGTCGATGCCGGCTCCGGTGCCGCTTGGGTCGCTTGTGTCTGGGCCGCCGCGAGCGTGCCGCATTCACGGTCGATCCACTGCCGCGCCCATTCAAACGCGTACTGCTCCGCTTCTTCGGCATGCGCGAAGCGTGGGCCCACGAGACCGGAGCGCTCGATGCGCTTGCCGTCCTTCATGATTTCCGCCCATGCGCGATACATCTCATTGGGCACCCGCTCGGCCGCGATGTAGATCTGATAGCCGCGCCGGTCGGCGATCTCGGTGCCGCGTGGCGCGAGACTCATCGACAGCGGCGTGCGTTGATCCGCCTGTTCATGCGCGTGGCGTGCCGACACAACGGCCGAATTCAAACCGTTCATGGCCGCGCCGACCGCGCCCGCTTCGTCCATGCGCGGCAGACCGGCTCGCCACACGGGCCGTGCCGCCACTGCCGACGCGCCGTTGGACGCCGCCTGCATGCGCGACGGCGCGGCCGGCGGCACCACGGCTGGCGCGGTATCGAGCCCCGCCAGTTGGCGCGTGATGTCCGCGATCGGATCGGCCGAACGCCAGTTACCCGCATGATGCGACGTGCCATTGGACGAGCCCGGCGCTTGCCACGACTCGGGACTCTTCCAGGACACGCCACGCATGCTTTCGTCACGCGTGCTGGGGGTTTCCGTGACCGGTGCCGCGGGTTTGGCCGCGACGGGCGGCGCCGGTTGGGGGACGTACGCGAAAGTGCGCCCGGTTTGGGATAACAGCCGAACCATCTCGAGCAGCGTGCCGTTCAATTGCCATTCTTCAAAACGGCGCCGGCAGGTAGGACCCGACGGATAGCGGCCTGGCAGTTTCGACCAGGGCTCACCGGTTGTCAAAATCCACAGGACGGCATTCGCCACGATGCGTGGTTCGGCGCGGGGCCGGCCGCGTCGGTTTAGACGGACGGCCGGCTCATCGGAGACGAGCGCTGCCAGCAGCGCCCATTCGTCATTGCTTAGCTCATCAAAAAACATTTGGATTTTCTCCACGCAGCCTGGCCAGGCCGCGGCTTTGGGTCAGCCACGGATTCAACTTTCACGATCCATGTGCGACCCTCGGTTGCACAAATATGTCTTGGACGTTTTGCTGGCTGGTCAATACCGCCCTGTCTTAGTGCGGTTTGTCCCTATTGCGAAGCACAAAACGTGGTCTCACTCGTGCATGGGAGAATTGTGCACGAAGCATACCATCCCCAGGGTTTGCGTGAATATGACTGAGACAAGTGTTACGGATGGAAACAAACTTGTCCTTTTTGCTGCGTCATTCCACGCATTGCCGTAACAGAACTACTGTCCATTCGGGCGATGGAAAAGGTTGCTGCGCAGCACAACGTTACGACTATCTAAACGAGTTGCCTTGGTAAATCTGTTGCCCAGACGGAACGCGATTTCAATACATTTTGAGTGAATGTCGAAGAGGCGCGCAACACCTCGGACGCATCTTTTCGACAGCGCGCGAACAGCCGCCTGTACGCCGCCGCGCGCGCGAGCAACGCCCACGCAAAGCGCCGGCTTCGCGTTCGACGACACCCGCGCGGGCCGGCGCAGGTTTCTAGCGCACTGGCTTGGCGGCGCCCTCGCCCACCACGGTCGTCCATTCGCGCACGCGCCATTGCGCGACCAGACCCGCGCGAACATACGGATCGGCCTCGGCAAAGGCTCTCGCGGCAGCGGGCGAGTCGCCCTGGAAGAGCAGCAAGGCGGTGTCCGCGGGTTCGGTCAACGCACCGCCCAACAGCAGCTCGCCGCGTTCGACTGCCGCCCATGCGAGCTTCAGATGTTCGTCGCGATACGTGCCACGCCGTTCGAGATAGTCGGGCACGAGGTCATACATCAAGAGGTAGTGCATGAGAGTCTCCCAAGGCTTGCTTGCAAGAATGGATCAGTGACGCACCGGGCACATGTCGAGTCTAATAGACGCCAATGATCACCAATGGATTTTCTTCCGATTTACTATTCACGTGCGCCCGCAGCAATCCGAAATGCATACTTACGCCTTTCATCATTCGGCGTGAATGCCGTTGATGTAATTCATGCGAATTCGCCGCGACAATTCCTCTGCGTCGCATGACATGATTCGGCGCTGTCGCGCTTGCTCAAATCATGGGACGCACGCGGCCTCCGCCATGGCAGGCGTAAGGGAATACCACGGCGCGCGCGTGTCAACCAGAACGCGCCGTCCGCCGTTGTGGCAGACAGTATTTGCCATAATGAACGTGCCGAGCGGCTCTGTTGCGGGCTGTTGCGTTTGTGCCCGCGCGCCTGAACAACCACAAAATGTCTCACCACCCATGGAGTGTCACATGAAGATCCAATCCGCTATCGCTACGCTGGTGCTGGGCGCGGTGCTCGTTTCGCCGGTGTTCGCACAGAACAGCCAGCAGACCAAAATGGCCGACTGTAACAAGCAGGCAGCCGACAAGAAAGGCGACGAACGCAAGGCCTTCATGAAGAGTTGCCTGTCCGCCAAGCCCGCGGCCGCGCCGATGACCCAGCAGGAAAAGATGAAAGTGTGCAACACGCAAGCCACCGGCAAGAAAGGCGACGACCGCAAGGCGTTCATGAAGAGTTGCCTGTCGTCCGCGCCGGCCAACCAGGCCGTGCAATGAGCGATGCGCAATGAATGCGACGGAATGAACCCGGCGCAAACGTCCGGCATTGAGTCGCTCATCGATCGATAAGGGCCGCGCCTTTCTCTGGCGCGGCCCTTTGCTTTGTGCGCCCTTCTTGCAACGCTCCGTGCGCATCAACGCGCGCATCAACGCACGCACCAACGCGCGCACGAACGTGCCGTTTTTCTTCTATGATGGCTGCGGAGACGGCCCACCCTCAATACAACATCAGACGGGCCGCCATCTTGTCGTTGGTGCTGCAGGGCATCGATCGGAGGCAAGGATGGTATCGAAGCATAAAAACCGCTGGTTAAGGCGGTGGCTGGTCGTCATCATCTTCTGGGCGGTGCCCGTGGCGATCGTTGCGGTGAACGAGATCAGGGAGGAAATGGCGTACAACGCCGTCGACCTCGATCGCGCGCTCACCACCTGGAATCTCACCGACGCGCAACGCGCCGCAGGCGTAGCCGCGCGCTGCCACGGCAAGCCCGACGAAGCGCAAGCCGCCGGCTGCCCAGCCGAGGTGCTGGCCGCCAATGCGCCGCGTCAGCAGGACGCCCGCAATGAATACAGCGTGCGCCGCACTACCCTGATGGCTTATCTCTGGCATGCGTTCGTCGGCTACTGGGTCGTGCCGGCTATCGCACTGTTCCTGCTCGGCGTGCTGATCGGCATGATTCGCCGCGCGCTGCGGCGGCCGCCGGCGGTGAAAAGCCCGGCGAATCACGGATGACGGCGACTGCGTCGATAGTCGCTGCGCGCTGGCGTCGTTGCATTCGCGCGGGCGCCGGATCAGCGTCACGAAACACCGGTTCGCGGCGCAGAAGCAACACTTTCAATTGAATTGCAACGGGAATCGCTGGCGCGAAAAATCGGTAAAAACGGGCATTCGGTTCGGTCAGGTCCTTTCGAGCGTGGAGCGGATCGAGTCTCGACGGCCGCCCCGGAAAGCCCATTCGAACTCGCTGCCGGAGCGCTTCGAACGGTGTTTTCGATGCAGGTCAAATTTACATCACGATGCCTTGCGATTAGCCGCAAAGCCCCGCCACACAAGGCTCTCCGCCTGCCGGCGAGGCGTCCCTCCAGGTCCGCATGTGATATAACTCAAAGGGCAACCCCGGCAACATCCAACGAGGTTGCGCCCCGGAACCATGACGGAGAAAAACGATGCAAAGACGAAACTTCATGTTGAAGACTACCGCTGCGCTCGCTTTCGGAGGCCTTGCACTCGCCGGCTGTACGACCACCGGCGGCGGCAAGCAGGGCACGTCCTCCACCGATACCTCCAAACGCCAGTCGATCGACGCCAGCGTCGACGGCACCATGTCGCGCCTCTATACGACGGTGAAGGGTTCGCGCGAACTCGTCGCCAAGGCGCGCGGCGTTCTCGTGTTCCCGTCGGTCCTGCAAGCGGGCTTCATCGTCGGCGGCCAGTACGGCGAAGGCGCGTTGCGCGTGGGCGGCAGCACGGTCGGCTACTACAGCACGGCCACGGGATCGTTCGGTCTGCAGGCAGGCGCGCAATCGAAGGCCATCGTCTTCCTGTTCATGACGCAAGACGCGCTCGACAAATTCCGCAACGCCGACGGCTGGTCCGTGGGCGGCGACGCTTCCGTCGCACTGGTGAAGATGGGCGCCAACGGCGCGATCGACACGAACACGGCCACGGCGCCGGTCGAGGTATTCGTGATGACCAATGCCGGCCTGATGGCCGACCTGTCGCTCCAGGGCACCAAGGTGTCGCGCCTGAAGATCTGAGCGCGCGGTGAGTTTGCCGGTCCGCGGGCTGCGGCGGATCCGCCGGTTCCGCTAGCGGCGGCAGCGGTTCAGACGCAGCCCGCGGACGAGGCGATTGCACGTTGCATCCCGCGCACGCGGTGCCTGCGGGTCATGGAGCTTTGTGTTCGGCATCCCGATGCGAGCCCTCATGCCGGCGATGCGACTATCCCCAGCGAAGCGGCAATAAAAACGGCGATGCGCCTTGCACATCGCCGTTCTTTTTATCGTGCCGCGCGAGGCGGTGGCCGCTTTATCAACCCGGCCCACTGCGCCATGTCCGCTCGCCTCAACTGCCCGACGTATCGATCACCTTGAAGCGCGAACGCTTCTGCGCGCGAATCACCGACTGATACGCGTCCACATACTGCTGCGCCATCCGGTGCGACGTAAAGCGCTCCTCGAAACGTTGCCGCACGCCCGCGCGCGGCATCTTATGCAGGCGATTGACCGCCGCGACCGCGCCGATCTCGTCCTCGACGATAAAGCCGGTCACGCCGTCTTCCAGCACTTCGGGCACCGAGCCGCGATTGAACGCGATCACCGGCGTGCCGCACGCCATCGCCTCGATCATGACGAGCCCGAACGGCTCCGGCCAGTCGATCGGGAACAGCAGCGCATGCGCGCCGGAAAGAAACTCGGCCTTCTGGTGATCCGCGATCTCGCCGATGAACTCGACATAGGGCAAGTCCAGCAACGGCCGGATATCGCGTTCGAAGTACTCGCGATCGGCGGCGTCCACTTTCGCGGCGATGCGAATCGGCATGCCGCAACGTCCGGCAATGCGAATCGCCGTGTCGACACGTTTTTCCGGCGAGATGCGGCCGAGAAACGCGAGGTACTTCTGCTCGACGGGTTGCGGTGTGTAGAGCTGCTCGGGCAAACCGTGATAGACGGTCGTGAGCCACCTGGCCTGCGGCAGCGGATGACGCTGCGCATTCGAAATCGAAATCACCGGCGCGGTGTTGAACGTGTCGAACACCGGCTGCTGCTCGGGCAAGTCGAGACGGCCATGCATCGTCGTGACGAAGGGCGTCTCCTGGCGCTTGAACACCGAAAACGAGTAGTAGTCGAGGTGGAAATGCAGAACGTCGAAGCTCTCGGCCTGGCGGCGCACCAGTTCCATCAGCAACATATGGGGCGCCACGCGGTCGCGGATGCCGGGGTCCAGACGCAAGGCGCGAGGCCAGACCGCTTCGAGTTTTGCGTTCGTGACGGAGTCGCCGCTCGCGAACAGCGTCACGTCATGGCCGAGATCGACGAGCGCCTCGGTGATGTACGACACGACGCGCTCCGTGCCGCCATATAACTTGGGCGGCACCGATTCGGTCAAGGGGGCGATCTGCGCAATCTTCATATTGTGTCTCCGTGAACTGACGGCTTGCGCGTGCGGCGGTGCGCGTCAGCGGCGCCGGGATGCCGGCGCCAGGTGCTTCCCGATCAATGCCGATCAATGCCGATCAGTGCGATCGCCCGCCGCGCGAGCGCGTGCATCACCGGCATCGAAGCATTATTCATCAAGGCGCAACAAAAAGCCCCTGGTCTTGCATTTCCTCGGTGCTGTTACATTCAGCTTACATCCGCCCAGGCACCGAATCGCGACGCTGCTAACGAGTCGGCCATTTCCACGCCGGTAAGTCGCGATCGTCCGCGTCCGCGATACGCGTCGCGCCGAAGTGCTTCTCCAGCACGATCGAGCGGCTGTCGTTCTCGCGCTCGAGCGCCGCGATCAGCCGCGCCGCGTGCGACACCACCAGCACCTGCGAATGCGTTGAAGCACGCGCGATCAGACGCGCGAGCGCCGGCAGCAGATCCGGATGCAAGCTCGTCTCCGGTTCGTTCAGCACCAGCAGCGCCGGCGGACGCGGCGTCAATAACGCGGCCACCAGCAGCAGATAGCGCAAGGTGCCGTCCGATAGCTCCGCGCCCTTTAACGGTCGCAGCAGGCCGTGTTGCTGCATCGTCACTTCGAAGCGGCCGTCCTGCGTCGCGATGTCGAGGCGCGAGCCGGGAAAGGCGTCGTCGATTGCCGCATCGAGCGCGACCGGGTCGCCGATTTCACGGATGGTTTGCAACGCGGCGGCGAGGTCGGCGCCGTCGTTGGAAAGCACCGGCGTATGCGTGCCGATTTGCGGCAGACGCGCGGCGGCTTCGGCGTCGGTGCGGAAGTGGTCGTAGAAGCGCCACGAGCGGATCTGTTCGCGAACCGTGATCATCTCCGGCGCGGTGCGCGGGTCGGAGAACTCCGTCATCATGCTGTCGAAGCTGGCGACGGGTTGCGGAACGGCTTGCCAGTCGCGACCGTCGCGCGTGTGGATCGCGGGGCCGCGCCGATCGACCAGCATTGCGGCCGGGCGCAGCACCGGACCGCTCCAGATGCATTCGCGTTTGATGATCGGGTCGAGCTGGAAGCGGCTGTTTCCGGGCTGCGGCAGCCCCAGGTCGATCGCATAACCGAAACTGTCGCCGGAAAAGCCGAGCCGCAGACTCACCGGCTCCTTGCGGCGCGTGCCTTCAACCGCAAATTCCCCATCCAGCACCGCACGCGAAAAACGCTCGGGCCCAGCCCACAAGGTGGACTGCAAACCGCCCTCACGCGCGAGCGACGTGATCACTCCGCCGCGCGCGGTCTCGGCGAGCAGACGCAGCGAGCGATATACGCTCGACTTGCCGCTGCCGTTCGCGCCCGTGATCACATTCAGCCGGCCGAGCGGCACGATCAATTCGCGCAGCGACCGGTAACCGGCGATGGCCAGGGTCGTCAGCATACGCGCCGCCTTCGGTCAAACGCGAGCCGCGACGTGCCCGCGACACGCACCCCGTATCCATGCGTCATCATCCATGCCCGCCGCCCTTGCCCGGCGTCTGCACCGGCACACTGCGTAAATCGCGCAGGAACGTATCGCGCCACACGCCGAGATCGTTCTTGCGCAGCGCCGCCATGTTGATCTCGTGACGCCGCTGACGTGCATCGAGCGGCATTTGCAGCGCGCGTTGCAAGGCTTCGCACATGCCGATCGCATCGTGCGGATTGACGAGCAGCGCGCCGCTCAACTCGGCCGCCGCGCCCGCGAAAATCGACAGCACCAGCACGCCAGGGTCGTCGGGATTCTGCGCGGCCACATACTCCTTGGCGACGAGGTTCATGCCGTCATGCAAGGGCGTGACGAAGCCGATCTGCGACTCGCGAAACAGCGACATCAGTTTCCAGCGGTCGTACTGCTGGTTCAGATAGCGGATCGGCGTGTAGTCGAGGCCCGAATAGCGCCCGTTGATGCGCCCTGCCTCGTACTCCAGGTCCTGGCGGATCTTCTGATAAGTAGCGACGTCCGAGCGCGTGGGCGGCGCGATCTGCACCAGCGTGACGTTGCCGCGCCACTCGGGCGAGCGCTCCAGCAGATGCTCGAACGCGCGGAACCGCTCGACCAGTCCCTTCGAATAATCGAGCCGGTCCACGCTCATGATCAGCTTGCGGCCCTCCAGACTCTGCTTCAAATCGAGCACGTGCTGGCGGCTTTCGTAGCGCTTGGCCTGTTCGGCGATTTCGTCGGGAAACACGCCGATCCGGTAGACGCCCGTGCGCAGCTTGCGGCCGAATGCTTCGACGAGGCCGTCCGCGCTGACGGTGCCGCGCGCATGACGCGTCACGTAATCGTGAAAGGCGAGTTCATCGGTCGCGGTCTGAAAGCCGAGCAGGTCGTAGCACGACAGCGACTTCACCAGTTCTTCGTGCGGCGGAATGTTGAGCAGGATCTGCGGCGCGGGAAACGGAATGTGCAGGAAGAAACCGATGCGGTTCGTGATGCCTTCGGAACGCAACGCTTCGGCGAACGGGATCAGATGATAGTCGTGAACCCAGATGACGTCGTCCGGTTCGAGCAGCTTGATCAGCTTGTGCGCAAGCCATGCGTTGACGCGCCGGTAGCCCGCGTATTCCTCGCGCTCGTAGCGCGCGAGGTCGTTGCGGTAGTGGAACACCGGCCACAACGTCGCGTTCGAAAAGCCGCGGTAGTACTGGTCGTAGTCCTTGCGCGTGAGGCCGACGGTCGCGAACGTCACCGCGCCGTCCTGTTCGAGCGTCGGACCGGCGTTGGCGACGGTTTCGCTGACCACGTCACCGCTCCAGCCGAACCACACGCCTCCCGCGTCCTTCAGCGCGCCGAATACGCCGACCGCGAGGCCGCCCGCCGACCCCTTGGTTTCCGTCGGCGTTGCGACGCGATTCGACACGACGATCAGTCGGCCCATGTTGGTTATCCTCCTTGGTTCGCACGGCTTTGAGCGCGGCCTCGCTTCGACGGCAGGAAGATAAGCGAGTGAAGCGAGGCGCGCCATGCCGCGTCAGGTTCGTCAATCAGTGGGCGGTTCGACCACGTGGTGCCCGATCGGTTGCACGCAGTTTCACGCACGCGCCGCCCGGCCGCGCTAGGCGTTCTCCTTCACCTTGCGCGACGGCTCGGGCACCGCCGGACGGCTGCCACGACTTGCGACCGGATCGGCTTCGGTGTGCGCGGCGGTGCTGCCGGCCGGCGTGCGCGCACCGCGCGGCACCCAGTCGAGCGGCTCGCCCTTGCCGTTTTCGAGTTCCGCCGACACTTCGGCACGCGCGCGCGGCAGGTACTGCGGATAGTGCTTCTGAATGAAGTCGAGGAGCCCCTCGCGAACCCGGCAGCGCAGGTCCCAGTTCAGGCCGGAATCGAGCGAGCTGACGAGCGCGCGCAATTGCATCGAGCGCTCCGTGCCGTCGGTGACTTGCAGCACCTGCACGCGGCGGTCCCACTCGGGCGCGCTCTCGACGATGCGCGCGAGTTCCTCGCGCAGCGGCGCGAGCGGCATCCGGTAATCGACGTAAAGAAACACGGTGCCGATGATCTGCGAACTGCTGCGCGTCCAGTTCGAAAACGGATTTTCGATGAACCATTGCAGCGGCACGATCAACCGCCGCTGATCCCACAGACGCACCGACACATACGTACCGGTGATTTCCTCGATGCGCCCCCACTCGCCCTCGATCACGACGACGTCGTCCAGACGAATCGGCTGCGACAACGCAATCTGCAAACCGGCGATCAGATTGCCGAGCACCGGCCGGGCGGCAATACCGGCGACCAGACCGGCCACGCCCGCCGACGCCAGCAGGCTCGCGCCGATCTGCCGGACATTCGGAAACGTCATCAGCGCACCGCCCACCCCGACGATCACGATCACCAGCATCACCGTGCGCGCCAGCACCCTCGCCTGCGTATGGATGCGGCGCGCGTGCAGATTGTCGGCGGTGTCGAGCGGATGCGCCTGAATGATCGCCTCGCCGATGGCCGCCGCCGAGCGCACGGACAGCCACGTGAGCGCGCCGATCAGCGCCATCGCGGCGGCGTCGCGCAACGGTGCGATGAAGCGCAGCGTATCGGGCGCTTCCCACCACACCGCCTCCAGCGCGAGGATCACGAGGACGAACAGCGACGGCTTGTCGATGTAGCGCAGCACCACGCTGGTGAGCGGATAAGGCCGCGCGATGCGCGTCACGATGCGCGCGCCGACCCGATGAATGCCGATGCCCAGCAGCACCGCGACGCCCGAGACGATCAACGCGCCGAGCCACGTATGCAGCGGCGCTTCGGCGATACGGCTGAGTTCGTCGAGAGTAGGCAGGTAGCGCATGTTCCTCCTGACTTGGATATCGGACCACGGAATCGCCGAACCGCGACGCGAGAACGCGGCGCGTGCGGCTCGCCGCGCACGGCGAAAGAGGCGGCAAGGCGCCCGCGACGCGGGCGCGAGCCCGAAAGCCCCGTCCCGCTGATGATACTGACACGCCTGAAATAAACGCGGCGCGCCGTCTATGTTTCGATTGCCCGGGCCGCGCCTGGCGGCCCGTTAACCCCGGCGTGGGAGGCGTCAGCCGTCGTTTGGATCAGCTTCCGCTCTTGCAAGGAAACGCCTTGCCGAGTCCCAACGAGATCGCCGTGCTGGCGTTGTAGCCCGCGACGATTGGATTTTCCGCGATGTACTTGCGCACCGCGTCGGTCAGTTGCGCCGAGCGCGCGTCTTGCGGCAGGCAGAAGTACTGGCCGACGCGCGGCCCGGTGGTGCCGCCGATCGCGTCGATGGTATTGAAGATGCCGTCGGCGGCGCCTTCGATATAAGCGGCGCACGCGCTACGCGACGCCACGTCCGTCTTGGTGCACAGCTTGTTGAGGTCGCCTCCCGTAAACGCGAATGCCGATAGCGGTGCGGCAAGCGCGCTGGCGAAAATCAAAGCCCGCAGCATGGTGTTCCTTTCCAGTCGTTTATCACGCGGTCTGCTGCCGCGTCCCGAGGGCGCGCCACGCGGCGCGCCAAAGTCGTCATTCTGCACTGTTTTGCGAAGCGGCAGCAGGCAACAGCGGCTAGCTTCAGGCGCTTTTACGTGCGCGGTGTTCGCGGCTTGCCGGCATGCAATCCGGCGCGCCGGACCGCGGCGGCGCGGACACCGCCTCGCCGCGCCCTTCACTTCTGTTGCATTTGCTGCAGGCGCGCCGTCAGTCCTTCGACGACGTCCGGCTCTTTATAGGTCTTCGCAAAATCGAGCGCGGTCAGGCCGATCTGGTTCTTCACCGTGAGGTCCGCGCCATTGTCGAGCAGCAGTTTCACCGTCGACACATGGCCGCCGCGCGCGGCCATCATCAGCGGCGTCGTGCCGTTGGGCGAACCGGCGTCGACATAGGCCGAGTGGTCGAGCAGCAGCTTGACGACGTCGTCGTGGCCGTTCGCGGCTGCGTAGTGCAGCGGCGCCCAGCCCTTCTTGTTGACTTCGGCATCCTTCGCGATCAACTGTTTGACGAACTCGATGTCGCCGTTCAGCGCGGCCATCATCATCGCGTTTTCGCCGGCCTTGTCCTGGATCTCGACATCGGTTTTAGGATTCGCGAGCAAGGCGGCGCCCACCTTGTCCGACTTCTCGCGCGCGGCCAATACCAGCAGCGGATAGCCCTGGTTGTCGACGCTGTTCGGGTCCATGCCCTTGGCGAGCAGCTTGTTCACGCCGTCGACGTCGTCGAATTTGACCGACTTGATCAGCGAGTCGATCGGCGCGGCCTGAACCGGCGCGGCAAAGAGCGCAGTGAACGCCGCGCAGGCCAGCGTGGCCGCGAGCGCCATGCGGGCCGCACCGCGCCGCGCCAAGGCGGGAACGGTTTGCGTGACTGGAATCAGGGGAAACGCTGCGTTCGACATCGGATTAGTTCTCATATTTTGCTTTAGGAAACTTTCCTATCCACTTGATATTTATCATTTTTAGACTCAAACCCCGGCAGGCGCCGGGATCTTGAAGAGCCGGAAGAAATTCTGCGTGGTCGCGGCGGCAAGCGCGGCATCCGGCATCTCGCGCTGTTGCGCGATGAAGCGTCCGACATAACTGACGTACGCAGGTTCATTCGGCTTGCCGCGATACGGCACCGGCGCGAGGTACGGCGAATCGGTTTCGATCAGCAAGCGCTCGAGCGGCACGCGGCGCGCGACGTCCTGCACGTCGGTCGCGCTCTTGAACGTGACGATGCCCGACAGCGAGATATAAAAATTCTGTGCTAGCGCCTGCTCCGCGACCGCCCACGGTTCGGTGAAGCAATGCATCACGCCGCCCGGCTCGCCCGCGCGCTCCTCGGCCATGATGCGCAGCGTGTCTTCCGCCGACGAACGCGTGTGGATGATCAGCGGCTTTTGCGTGGCATGCGCCGCGCGGATATGCGTGCGAAAACGCTCGCGCTGCCATTCCATGTCGGCGATGGTGCGGCCTTCCAGACGGTAGTAGTCGAGGCCGGTCTCGCCGATCGCCACCACCTTCGGATGGTCGGCCAGCTCGACCAGTTCGGCGAGGCTCGGCTCGCGCATGTCCTCGTGATCGGGATGCACGCCGACCGACGCGTAGACGTTCTCATACCGGCTGGCGATGTCCAGCACGGACGGCAGCGTTTCCAGATCGACCGACACGCACAGCGCATGCGTGACCGAATGGCTGCGCATGTTGTCGAGCACCTGCGGCAGGCGGTCGGCGAGTCCTTCGAAGTTGATATGGCAGTGCGAGTCGACAAACATGAGGATGATGTCCTGCTAGCTAATGATCAAAATGCGGCGGCGCGAATCAGGTGGCAAATCAGGTGGCAAATCAGGCGGCAAATCAGGTGGCAAACCCGGTGTCGAGGCGCTTGCCGAGAATCACCAGATCGCGCTCCACGCCGTCGAGCACCGCGACGCGCGGCAGCGAGCCCCAGGTGTCGAAACCGAAGCCGCGAAACAGGCGCAGGCTCGCTTCATTGTGGCCGAAGATAAAACCCAGCACCGTATCGATGCCGAGCGCCGGCGCCACCGCGAGCGAGGCCGCCAGCAGTTGCTTGCCGATGCCCTTGCCGCGCGCGCACTCGTCCAGATAGATGCTGACCTCGGCCGTGCGCTGGTAAGCCGGACGGCCATAAAAGTCCGAAAAGCTCAGCCACCCGATCACGCGGCCCGGCTGCCGCGGATCGTCGACGACCCACAGCGGACGCTTTTGCGGACCGTGCGCGTGGAACCACGCATGCCGGCTTGCCACGCTGACCGGTTCGAGGTCGGCGGTGACTTGCCGCGACGGCACGGTCGAGTTGTAAATGGCAACGATCGCGGGCAGATCGTCGAGCGTCGCATCGCGGTAGACAAGGCTCATGGTGTTTTGAGTGAGATCGAATTGGAAACAGCGTGGAAACGCCGTGCGAGCTGCCGGCCAAAGGGCGCCGCAGTGACCAAGCTAAGTGAGCAACCTAAGTAACCAACCTAAGTGACCAACCTAAGCGAACAACTCGCGATAACCGAGGAACAGTTCCTCGAACACCAGCCGCGCATTCAACGGATGGTTCTCGACGGCGCGCTGGCGCGTCACCGTGCGCATGAAGCGCGCGAACGCTCCAGCGTCGGCCTGCGATGCGCAGCGCGTCAGCGCCGCCGAGGCTTGCGGAAAATAACGCGGCGCGCCGGCGGTGCGCTGCGCCAGCAAATCGTACATCCAGCGTTGCAGCCAGCCGAGCACCAGCGGCACCGGCAGCTTCTGCAACGCCTCGCCGCAGGCGAAGGCGTCGCACTCCGAACCGGCGGCCAATTGCTTCAGGGTCCAGTCGCGCAGCGCGCGGTTCTCGTCGCTCGCGAGCGCCAGCGCCGTGAGCGGCGCGCCGCCGGCTTCCGCCAGCAGCGCGGGCGCCTCGGCGACGCCTTGCGCGGCCAGCCACTGCGTTGCCGCTTGCTGCGCCGGCAGGCTCATCGGCCATTGGCGGCACCGGCTGATGATGGTGGGCAGCAGCCGGTCGACGCGCGCCGACACCATCAGGAACACGACGCCCGCGGGCGGCTCCTCGAGCGTTTTCAGGAGCGCGTTGGCCGCCGCGATATTCAGCGCCTCGGCCGGATACAGCACGACCACGCGCGCGCCGCCGCGATGCGAGCCGACGCCGACGAAGTCCAGCAGACCGCGAACCTGCTCGATCTTGATTTCCTTGCTGGGCGCGCGAGTCTTCTTGCCCTCGTCGGCGTCGGCCTTGTCGGCTTTTTCCTCGGCGGCGTTGCCGGCGCCGGCTTCAGCGGCCAGCGCCTCGGGCACGACGATCCGGTAGTCGGGATGATTGCCGTGCGCGAACCAGTTGCAGGCGACGCACGCGCCGCACGGCTCGCCGTTGGCCTGCTGCGCCTCGCATAGCAAGCCCTGCGCGAGATGCTGCGCAAAACGCAGTTTGCCGATGCCGGCCTGCCCATGAAGCAGCAACGCATGCGGCCAGTGGCCGCGCAACTGCTGCAGGCGGTTCCAGTCATCGGCTTGCCACGGATAAATCATCGTTTCTCTTTGAATTCAATCAGTTGACGGCGTTTCACGAGAGGTCACAAGAACTTCGTAGGTCGCTATAATGGCGGCTTATATTTCAAAGGCTTGCAATCAATTCTTCGAGTTGCTTCTGAATTCGCGTGATGCTTTGCGACGAGTCGATGATAGCGAACCGGTACGGCGCTTCTTCCGCGCGGCGCAAATACTCGGCGCGCGTGCGGTTGAAAAACGCCACCGACTCGCTCTCGAAGCGGTCCGGGTCGCGTACCGCGCTGCGCCGTTCGCTGGCGACTTCGGGCGCGAGGTCGAACAGCACCGTCAGGTCCGGCTGAAACCCGCCCTGCACCCAGCGCTCCAGCGTTTCCAGCTTGTCGCGCGGCAGTCCGCGCCCGCCGCCCTGATAGGCGAAAGTCGCGTCGGTGAAACGGTCCGACAGCACCCAGTCGCCGCGCGCGAGCGCCGGCTCGATGACCTCGGCCAGATGCTGGCGGCGCAGCGCGAACATCAGCAAGGCCTCGGTTTCGAGGTCCATTTTCTGATGCAGCACAATCTCGCGGATCTGCTCGCCGAGCGGCGTGCCGCCCGGCTCGCGCGTCATGACGACCGAACGGCCGGTGCTCGCGACCTTCGTTTCGAGGCGCTCGCGGAACCAGCCGAGATGGGTGGTCTTGCCGGCCCCGTCGATGCCCTCGAATGTGATGAATTTGCCCCGCGCCATCATTGCCCTCGAATGTATTTGTCCACGGCCTTGTTGTGATCGCCGAGGGTGTCAGAAAAGATGCTGCTGCCGTCGCCGCGCGACACGAAGTACAGCGCGGTGGTTTGCGCCGGGTTCATCGCCGCTTGCAGCGACGCGACACCGGGCAACGAGATGGGCGTAGGCGGCAAACCCATCCGGGTGTAGGTATTGTAGGGAGTGTCAGTCTGCAGGTCTTTCTTCCTGATGCGGCCGGCGTAGTTTTCGCCCATGCCGTAAATCACGGTCGGATCGGTTTGCAGCGGCATGCCCACGCGCAGCCGGTTCGCGAACACGGCCGCCACCATCGGGCGGTCGGACTTCCTGCCGGTTTCCTTTTCGATGATCGAGGCCATGGTCAGCGCGTCGTACGGCGTCTTGTACGGCAGGTCCGCCGCGCGCGCGACCCACGCCTCGTCCAGACGCAAGCGCATCAGCCGGTATGCGCGGCGGTACACGTCGAGGTCGCTCGTGTTCTTGTCGAACAGATACGTGTCCGGAAAAAACAGCCCCTCGCCGTTGCCGATCGGCGCTTCCGGCGCGTTGATCGCGTTCATCAGCGCGGCGTCGCTCATGCCGAGCGTGTCGTGCCTGAGCGCCGGATTGGCGTCCAGCTCGGCGCGCATGCGCTTGAAGGTCCAGCCTTCGATAATGGTCGCCACGTATTCGTTGACGTCGCCGCGCGCGATTTTCTGCAGCACCTCATACGGCGTCACACCCGTCTTGAACTCGTAGTTGCCCGATTTCAGCGCGCTTTGCAACCCGAGCAGCCGCGTCATGACGATGAACAGCTCGGGCTCGACCGGCACGCCGCCGCGATTGAGCTGCAACGTGACGCTGCGCAGGCTGCTGTGCGGTTTGACGGTGACGTCGAGCTGCGCGGGGGTCAACTCGAGCGGGCGGTTGGCCCAGTAATACCCGCCGGCAACGGCGGCGCCGGCCAGCACGACGACGATCGAGCCGGCGACGAGACATTTCTTCAGGAGGGACATGCGAAACATGGCTGGGTTGGACCTCATATAATACTTGTTTGCCTTAGCCAAAGTCAGAATTGACTGTTCCGGGAATCCATGAACACACCGCTCGCTAATGCTGCTTCAGGCGCTTCAGGCACGACTGCTTCAGGCGCGACTTCGGCTCCCGCCGCCGCGGCCCCTTCGGCCGCGTCTGCCGGACTTCCCACGCTGCCGCGCCCGGCGTCCGATGAATTCGAGGCCGTGGTCGAGCACGGCGCCTACATGCCGCTCACGCAGTTCGGCGTGATCGACGCCACCGGCGACGACGCGGCGAGCTTCCTGCACGGCCAGTTGACCAACGACACCCAGCATCTCGATGCCGCCAATGCGCGGCTCGCCGGCTACTGCTCGGCCAAGGGGCGTCTGCTGGCGTCGTTCCTCACGTGGCGCAGCGGCGACACGATCCGCCTGCTGGTATCGAAAGACGTGCAGGCCGCGGCGCAGAAACGGCTGTCGATGTTCGTGCTGCGCGCGAAGGCCAAACTCGTGGACGCAAGCGGCGAACTGGCGGTGATCGGCCTCGCGGGCGACGTGCGCCGCGCGCTCTCCGGCGTCTTCGACGCGCTGCCCGACGGCGTGCACGTCAAGGTGGACGGCGCCGCCGGTTCGCTGATCCGCGTGCCGGACGCGCTCGGCCGCCTGCGTTATCTGTGGGTCGGGCCGAAGGCGCAAGTCGAGGCGCACCTGCCCTCGCTCGACGACAAGCTCAAGCGCGTGTCGCCGGCCGTCTGGGACTGGCTCGACATTCGCGCGGGCGAACCGCGCATCACGCAGCCGGTGGTCGAGCAGTTCGTGCCGCAAATGGTCAACTTCGACGTGCTCGGCGCGGTGAATTTCCGCAAGGGCTGCTATCCCGGCCAGGAAGTGGTCGCGCGCAGCCAGTATCGCGGCACGATCAAGCGGCGCACGTCGCTCGCCAACGTGGCCGGCGAACTGGAAACGGTGCAGGCCGGCGCCGAACTGTTTCACTCGGACGATCCGGGCCAGCCGTGCGGCATGGTCGTGAATGCGGCGTCGGCGCAGGACGGCGGAGTCGATCTGCTGGTCGAGATCAAGCTCGCGGCGCTGGCAAGCGGCTCGGTGCATCTGGGCGCGGCCCAGGGCCCCGCGCTCCGGTTCCTGGCGCTGCCATATGGATTTCCAACCGAGGTTTAAAGCAGAGGAACGAGAGTGAGCGGCGCGGTCAGGCGCCGCTTTTTTCTGGCCTCTTCAACGCCATCGCCCCACCGGGAGACGTCCCCCGATGTGCCTGATCGTTTTCGACTGGCGGCCCGACGCGCTCGACGGCCCGCTCCTCACGCTCGCCGCGAATCGCGACGAATTCTTTCGCCGCACGGCTGAGCCGATCGGCTGGTGGCGCGACGCGCCAGGCGTGCTGGCCGGCCGCGATCTGCTGGGCGGCGGCACGTGGCTCGGCATGTCGCGCGACGGCCGTTTCGCCGCGCTGACCAATTACCGCGCGCCGCATGAAATGCGCGCCGACGCGCCCACGCGCGGCACGCTGGTTAGCGATTGGCTCAACGGCTCGCCGCCTGGCTCCGTCAACTCGACCCACGCAACGCCGCTCGAGTATCTGCACCACGTCGCCCGCACGGGCGACATTTACAACGGCTTCAACCTGCTGGTCGGCGACTGGACGCGCCGCGAACTCGGCTGGTATTGCAACCGCTCGAACATCGCGCCCACCTTGCTTGCGCCCGGCACGCACGGCATTTCTAACGCGGTGCTCGATACGCCGTGGCCGAAGCTGGTCAACAAGCGCGCCGAACTGGGCGCGCTGCTCGCCCGCGACTCGATGCCGCTGCTCGAACGTCTGATCGATCTGATGCGCGATCCGCGCCTTGCCCGCGACGACGAATTGCCGTCCACCGGCATTTCGCTCGAACGTGAACGGGCGTTGTCGGCGGCGTTCATCGAGACGCCGGAATACGGCACGCGCGGCACCACCGCGTTGCGCGTGGTCGCGCATGGCGACGTGATCGGCGTCGCCGTCGCCGAGCGCAGCGACGACAACGGCTCGCACCGGATCGTGCGCCCCGGCGACTTCGAGCGCAGTTTCGCGTTCAACGTGGAACGCGAGATTCGCGCCGACGAGACGGTCTAGGCGCGGCAGCGATTACTCGTCCCCGAACGCCCCGCGCAATGCCGCCGCGGCATCCGCATGCGCGTGCGCGACTTCGGGCACGAAGCCGCCCATCTTGAAGAACTCGTGGATCATGCCCGCGTAGCGCCGCAGCGTGACGCGGTTGCCCGCCGCCAGCAATTTTTCCGCGTACTCATCGCCTTCATCGCTGAGCGGATCGTATTCGGCGGTCGCGATCCAGGCCGGCGCGAGGCCGCCGAAAGCGGGCGCGCCGCGCGTGCCGTCGAGCGGCGCGAAACGCCAGTCGTCGCGATCGCTCGTGTCGCGCACGTACTGGTTGAAGAACCATTGAATCGTCTCGCCCGACAGCAGAAAGCCGCTGGCGAGCCGCGAGTGCGAATCGGTTTGCTGATAGCCGGTCACGCCGGGGTAGATCAGCAATTGCAGCGCGAGCGCGATGCCGGCGTCGCGCGCGAGCACCGCGCAGACCGTCGCGAGCGTGCCGCCCGCGCTATCGCCGCCCACCGCGAGGCGCTTCGCATCCACGCCATGTTCCGCGGCATGCGCGTGCAGCCACGTCAAGGCGTCGAAAGCGTCCTCGACGGCGGTCGGAAACTTGTGCTCCGGCGCGAGCCGGTAATCCACCGACAGCACCGCGCACCGGCCGTCGCGCGCGAACATCCGGCACAGCGCGTCGTGCGTATCGACGCTGCCGATCGTGAAGCCGCCGCCGTGGTAATACACCAGCGCCGGCGCGGGCTCGGCCCAGCTCGGCTCGTCCGCGTGATAGAGACGCGCGCGAATCGCGGCGCCGTCGCGCGTCGGCACGTGCAGGTCTTCCACGGAGAACATCGGCGCGCTCGCGATGTCCAGAATCGACGCGCTTTTCTCATACGAGGCGCGCGCCTGTTGCGCGGTCAGTTCGTGCAGTTGCGGGCGCTTCGCGCGCACGATCATGTCGAGCACCCGCTCGATCGTTGGATTCAACGGCATGGTGCGTTAACTGGCGCGTGAACGCCGAGGGTTGAAAAGAGCGCCGATGATGCCATGAACGCCTAGCCCGCGCTCTTCACTTCCGGCTTCAACGACATCGGATCGGTGGGAGCGCGTAATTGCTCGATGTCCTCGTGACGCAGCTTCACCGTCGCCATGATGCCGGGGTGCGTGACGATGTAGAAACGCCGCGCGGCGATCGCGTCGAACGTGATGTCGGCGACGTCGGCCGCGCTCAGTTTGCCCGCCTGCACCGCGCGATGCAGTTGCTTGCCGGCGGCGATCTGCGAGCGCGTCGGGCGGCTGTCGTTGCGCAGATCCGCGGGCCGCGCGCGTTCGGCATCGGCGATGCCGGTCGGCACGAAGGCCGGGCACAGCAGCGAACAGCCGACCAGACCGTTCGACGCCTGCACCCCTTGCACCCCTTGCGCCCCTTGCACCAGTTGCAGATCGTGATAGAGCGTCTCCGTCAACGACACGACAGCGTGCTTCGACGCGTTGTAGGCGCCCATCGCGGGCGGCGACAGCAAGCCCGCGACGGACGCCGTGTTGACGATATGCGCGGGCTCGTTCTGCGCGAGCATGATCGGCGTGAAGACCCGCACGCCGTGCGCGACACCCATCACGTTGACGCCGAACACCCAGGCCCAGTCGTTCGCCGAGCTTTCCCACACAAAACCGCCGGAGCCGACCCCGGCGTTATTGAACAGCAGATGGACCTTGCCGAAGGCGTCGAGCGCAGCTTGCGCAAGCGCTTCGACCTGTGCCGCGCTGGAGACGTCGGTCGGCACGCCGAGCGCCTGCGCGCCGGCGGCATGCAGTGCATCGACGGTTTGCCGAAGTGCTTCGGGGTTCACGTCGGCGAGCACCAGCTTCATGCCGAGCGCCGCGCCCTTCTGCGCGAACGCGCGGCCGAAACCGCTTGCCGCGCCGGTGATCACCGCCACCTTGCCTGCGAATTCGAACATCATGAGACTCCTGGTGTGATCGGCGGTGCTTGCATCCGCAGCGTAAGCGGTGAGCGGTGAGCCATGAGCCGCGATCAGATCAGCTTGACCAACTGCTTGCCGAAGTTCTTGCCCTTCAGCAGACCGATGAACGCCTCGGGCGCGGCGTCGAGCCCTTGCGCGATGGTCTCGCGGTATTGCAGCTTCTTCTGCGCGACCAGCGTGCCGAGTTGCTTGAGCGCCTCGGGCCACACATCCAGATGCTCGGTGACGATGAAGCCTTGCACCAGCAGCCGCTGCGTGAGGATCAGCGACGGATGCCTGAGCGGTACCGGCTGGCCGTCGTAGCCCGCGATATAACCGCACAGCGCGATGCGGCCGGACGGGTTCATGCGCGCGATCGTCGCGTCGAGCACTTCGCCGCCGACGTTCTCGAAGCAGCCATCCACGCCGCCGGGCGTCGCGGCCTTCAGGTCCTGATACAGATTGCCGGCCTTGTAGTCGACGCACGCATCGAAGCCGAGCGTCTCGACCACATAGCGGCATTTGTCCGCGCCGCCCGCGATGCCGACCGCGCGCGCGCCGGCCAGCTTCGCCAGTTGGCCGACCACGCTGCCGACCGCCCCGCTCGCCGCGCTGACCACCACCGTCTGCCCCGCTTGCGGCGCGAGGATGCGGTTCAGGCCGTACCACGCGGTGACGCCCGGCATGCCGACCGGGCCGAGATACGCGGACAGCGGCACATGCGTGTCGTCGACCTTTTGCACGCCTTCGCCGTTCGAGGTGCCGTATTCCTGCCAGCCGAACATCGCGACGACCTTGTCGCCGACCGCGAACTTCGGATTCTTCGATTCCACCACCTCGCCCACCGTGCCGCCGATCATCACTTCGTTCAACGGCTGCGGCGGCGCGTACGACTTGCTGTCGTTCATGCGGCCGCGCATGTACGGATCGAGCGACAGGAAATGATTGCGCACGCGAATCTCGCCATCGGCGAGCGGAGCGAGCGGCGTTTCGACGAGCTTGAAGTTATCGGGCGTGACGGCGCCTTGCGGACGCGAAGCCAGTACGAATTGACGGTTGATCTGTGGCATGACGATCGTCTCCTAAGTTGCCGATGTGATCGGCGAATGATTCGAACGGCGTCCGCCGAAGCGCGGACCCGGAACGCTAGACGACGGACCGCGGCGGACTTGCGGCGGACCCGCGACGGACCCGGCGACGGACCGCGGCGGACTTGCGGCGGACCCGCGACGGACCCGGCGACGGACCGCGACGGACAAGCGCGGCGGCGAGCAAGCGCGGGGCTCGATGCCGGCACGCGCACGCCCGGCATCCGCCGGTCAGCCGTCGCTTGGACCGGGTTTCGCCGACGGGTCGCTGCGCAGACGCTGCCGCGTCACGTCGCGGCCCACGGCGAGGCGCCGCATGTATTTGAAGGTGCCGAGCGCCTTGGCGACGAAGTGGCCTTCGCTGTCGCGGATCTCGCCTTCGCAATAGGCCATCGTGGTCGAGCGGTGCAGCACGCGGCCGGTGGCACGCAGTTCACCGCGGCCCGGCTGCATGAAGTTGACCTTCATCTCGACCGTGACCACGCCGACGCCGTCGCCGGCCAGGCTGCGCGCGGCCATGGCGAGCGCGACGTCGGCCAGCGTCATCGTGACGCCGCCGTGCGCGACGTCCCACGTATTCATATGATCCGGCTGCAACGGCAGCGCGAGTTCGCTGACGCCGTCGGCCGCCGACAACAACCGCACCCCGAGCCGGTCGACGAACGGGCTCTCGGGCAAGGACGCGCTGCTCGCTTTGGATGAGGGCGAATCGGACATCGCCGCGTTCAGATTTCGTAATCGACAGCTTGACGCGCTTCGCGCACCGCGCCGACGAAGCCCTTGATCGCTTCGTGCGTGGGGTGGACCTGATAGGCGTCGAGCGCGGTTTTGTCGGCGAAATCGGAAACCAGCACGATGTCGTAGCTCGATTCGAGGCCCGGCGCCGCGATGCCGACCTCCAGCTTCAGAATGCCAGGGACGATGTCGCGGCAGCTTTCCAGCTTTTCCTTCAGCTTCAGTGCGTTTTCAGCGCGCGAGGCGCCCTCTGCGTGTTCTTTGAGCTTCCACATCACGATATGACGGATCACGGCATCACCTTGTTCGATTCGCTGCGTTGGGCTGCGAAGTGTTTGAATTTTGCATGCGCCGACAGGCGCGCGGCAGTGAGAAATGATAACCGCGATGGCGTTGCCGACGCGCGAGCACCATTGTCGCGTGTGGGTATATAGCCCGGATCACGGCGCATGCGTCGCCATCCGCGCCGCGAGGCGCCCTATTCTGCGCAGTGCTTCGTCGGCCAGATCGAGGTACGTGCTCGGTGAACTCAGTCGAATGAAATGATCGAAGCGTCCGGCGTTGGAGAACGCCATGTCACGCCGCCGCGCGGCGTCGTGTCGATCAGCGCAACGCATGCGCGTACCGACGCGTTCTTCGTGAGCCTTGGCACGCTGAAAACCCACGTCACGGTTCGATGCGTCAAGCCGTGCGGCATCTGGCGAGCCTCGTCGAAACAAGGCTGCGGCGCGCGGCCTGAAACGCCTCGTGGCGAGCAATACCGCCCGGTACAATGCATGCCTAACCCGCTTGCTTCGAGGTGCCGGTCATGTCCTTCTTTCGCGCGCTGCTGCGCGGCCGTCCTGTTCTGCTGGCCATGCTCGCGGTTTTCATCACGCTGACGCTCAACGGTTGCGCGAGCCTGTTCGGCGACCCGTTGCGCGTGAACGTCGCCGGCATCGAGCCGCTCGACGGCCAAGGCTTCGAGATGCGCTTCAACGTCAAGCTGCGGGTGCAGAATCCGAACGAATCCGCGGTGAGCTTCAACGGCGTGTCGCTCGATCTCGAACTGAACGGCAAGCCGTTCGCGAGCGGCGTCAGCGATCAGATCGGCACCGTGCCGCGCTTCGGCGAAACCGTCGTCGACGTGCCGCTCACGGTGCCCGCTTTCGCCGCGGTTCGCCAGGCCTTCGCGTTCGCCGGGGCCGCGCAGTCGGGGCAGTTTCCGTACGTTCTGCGCGGCAAGCTGGCGGGCGGCTTGACGGGCACGACGCGCTTCGTCGATCGAGGAACGCTGAGTCTGCCGACTACGGGAATGGCGTTGCCCTGATTGCCGGCAAGCCGCGCAAGCGGCGAATGCCGGACAACGACAACGCGGCGTCCGCCTGCCGCCACGCGCGCCGCATCAAACCACTTCGAACAAACCCGCCGCGCCCTGCCCGCCGCCGATACACATCGTCACGACAACGAGCTTCGCACCGCGCCGCTTGCCTTCGATCAGCGCATGACCGGTCAGCCGCGCGCCCGACACGCCATACGGATGCCCGACCGCGATCGCGCCGCCGTTCACGTTCAGACGCTCATGCGGAATGCCGAGCTTGTCGGCGCAATACAGCACTTGCACCGCGAACGCTTCGTTCAGTTCCCACAGATCGATATCCTCGACCTTCAAGCCCGCTTGCCGGAGCAGCTTCGGCACCGCGAACACCGGGCCGATGCCCATCTCGTCCGGCTCGCAACCGGCCACCGCGAAGCCGCGGAAAATGCCGAGCGGCTGCAAGCCCTCGCGTTCCGCGACCTTCGCGTTCATCACGACGCAAGCCGACGCGCCATCCGAGAACTGGCTCGCATTGCCCGCGGTGATCACGCCGCCCGGCAGCGCGGTGCGAATCTTCGAGACGCCTTCGAGCGTGGTGTCGGCACGAATGCCTTCGTCGCCGCTGACGGTCACTTCCTTCGTGTAAAGACGGCCCGTTGCCTTGTCCGCGACGCCGGCGAGCACCGTCAACGGCACGATCTCCTCGTTGAACCGGCCGGCTTCGAGCGCGGCCGCGGCGCGCTGTTGCGAGCGCACGCCGTACTCGTCCTGGCGCTCCTTCGAAATCGAATAGCGCTTCGCGACGTTCTCGGCGGTCTGCAACATCGACCAGTAGATTTCCGGCTTGTTCTCGCTGAGCCAGCCGTCGGTGAGCATGTGCTGGTTCATCTCGTTCTGCACGCAGGAGATCGACTCCACGCCGCCCGCCACGAACACCTCGCCTTCACCGGCGATCACGCGTTGCGCGGCCAGCGCGATCGTTTGCAAACCGGACGAGCAGAAACGGTTCACCGTCATGCCCGGCACGCTGACCGGCAAGCCCGCGCGCAAGGCGATCTGCCGCGCGATGTTCATGCCCGTCGCGCCCTCGGGGTTCGCGCAGCCCATGATCACGTCCTCGACGCGCGCCGGGTCCAGCTTCGCGCGCTCGACGGCGGCCCGCGTGACGTGGCCGCCGAGCGTCGCGCCGTGCGTCATGTTGAAACCGCCGCGCCATGATTTGGCGAGACCCGTGCGGGCGGTCGATACGATTACGGCGTCAGTCATGCAAGTCTCCTGCTTTCTGGTGTCGAGGGTGGCGCGCTCGCGCATCGCTGAAACGCTGAAACGCCCCACCTCATTCATTCGCTCAAGCGGCTTGTTCGGCCGCGTTTCAGCCGCGTCTTTCAGCCACGCTTTTCAGCCATTAAACCCACGGCCCTCGGCCGCGAGCCTGGCAATGCCCGGTGCCAGTTGCCAGGCATCGCCGTTCGGCTGCGCCGCATAGCGGCGAATCGCGCGCTCGACGTTGTAGAGGCCGAGCGTATCCGCATGGAGCATCGGGCCGCCGCGATAGATCGGAAAGCCGTAGCCGGTCAGATAGACCATGTCGATATCCGACGCCTTCGACGCAATGCCTTCATCGAGAATCTTCGCGCCTTCGTTCACGAGCGCGAGCACGAGGCGCTCGACGATTTCCTCGTCGCCGATCTTGCGGCGCGCGACGCCGGTTTCCTTCGAATACGCGACGATCATCTCGTCGACCACCTTCGACGGATACGCGGTGCGCTCGCCCGCCTTGTAGTCGTACCAGCCGCCGCCGGTCTTCTGCCCGAAGCGCCCGGTCTCGCACAGACGATCGGCGATTCGCGAGTAATGCATGCCGGGATGTTCCTGATAGCGGCGCTTGCGGATCGCCCAGCCGATGTCGTTGCCGGCCAGGTCGCTCATGCGGAACGGGCCCATCGCGAAGCCGAACTTCTCGATGGCCTTGTCCACCTGCGCGGGCAGCGCGCCTTCCTCGAGCATGAAGAGCGCCTGGCGGATGTACTGCTCGATCATCCGGTTGCCGATGAAGCCGTCGCACACGCCCGAGACCACCGCGGTCTTTTTGATTTTTTTGGCGAGCTTCATGACGGTGGCGAGCACGTCCTTCGCCGTCTGCCTGCCGCGCACGACTTCGAGCAGCTTCATCACGCTGGCCGGGCTGAAGAAGTGCATGCCGACCACGTCTTGCGGACGCTTCGTAAAGGCCGCGATCTTGTCGAGGTCCAGCGTGGACGTATTCGACGCGAGGATCGCGCCGGCCTTGGCGACTTCATCGAGCCGACTGAACACCTGTTCCTTCACGTCGAGTTCCTCGAACACGGCTTCGACAATCAGGTCGGCGTGTTTCAGGTCGTCGTAGGACAGCGTGGGCGTGATCAACGCCATGCGCGCCTCGAGCGCCTCCGGTTCGAGCTTGCCCTTGCTGACGCTGGCTTCGTAGTTCTTGCGGATCGTCGCGAGTCCGCGGTCGAGCGCTTCCTGCCGCGTTTCCAGCAGCGTGACCGGAAAGCCCGCGTTGATGAAGTTCATCGCGATGCCGCCGCCCATCGTGCCGGCGCCGATCACGGCCACCTGTTCGATGTCACGCACCGGCGTATCCGCTGGCACATCGGGAATCTTGCTCGCCGCGCGTTCGCCGAAGAACGCATGCCGCAACGCGCGGCTTTCCGGCGTCTGCACGAGTGCGACAAAGCATTCACGCTCGAACGCGAGGCCCTTGTCGAAGCCGTTCAGCACGCCGGCCTCGATCGCGTCGATGCACTTGTGCGGCGCCGGGAAGGGCTTGGCCACCGCCGCGACGCTATTGCGCGCGAACTGGATGAAACCGGCTGCGTTCGGATGGGTGATCTCGCGTTCGCGCACCTTCGGATGCGGACCTTCCTTCGCGCCGACCTTGCGGGCAAACGCGCACGCCGCCTCGGCCAGATCGCCTTCAACGAGTTCGTCGAACAGGCCCGAGCCGGCCAGTGTCTCCGACATCACCGTTGCGCCGGAGACGATCATGTTGAGCGCGGCCTCCAGGCCGATGGCGCGCGGCAGACGCTGCGTGCCGCCCGCGCCCGGCAGGATGCCGAGTTTCACCTCGGGCAGCGCGATCTGCGCGCCGCGCGCGGCGATGCGGTAATGCGCGCCGAGCGCCAGTTCCAGGCCGCCGCCCATCGCGACGCTGTGAATCGCCGCGACCACCGGCTTCGCGCTGCCCTCGACGGCCTTGATGACCGTGGCGAGCGTCGGCTCCCGGGTCGCTTTCGGCGTATTGAATTCGGTGATGTCGGCGCCGCCCGAAAAGGCCTTGCCCGCGCCCGTCAGCACGATCGCCGTGATGGCCGGATCGTTCTGCGCGCGCTCGATTCCCTCGACAATGCCGGCTCGCGTCGAAAGACCGAGGCCGTTCACCGGCGGATTGTTCAGCGTGATGACGGCCACGCCGTCACGGGTTGTGTAGTCCACTGCCATCTGCCTGCCTCCATGCGATCCATTCGATGAGCGACGCATGGGGCGCCGCCCGTCCGGTTCACTGAGCCGTTGCTCGACGCTCATTGTCGAACCAGCGGTCAAACCCAGTGTGCAAGTCTCCCGGCGTCAGCACGCAGAGTACACAGAAAAGCACGCCCGTTCAATTGGAAGGGGTTTCCCTGGCGAGCGGACAATCCTTCTCGTCCGCCAGCGCGGACGGCAGCACGTGGTCGCGGAAGAGGTCGCGCAGCTTCAGCTTCTGCAATTTGCCGGTGGCCGTATGCGGCAGTTCGTCGACGAACACGACGTCGTCCGGTATCCACCACTTCGCGACCTTGCCCTCGTAGAACGCGATCAGTTCCTCGCGTGTCACGTCGAAGCCCGGCCGCTTGACCACCACGAGCAACGGCCGCTCAGTCCACTTCGGATGCGCGCAGGCAATGCAGGCCGCCTCCGCCACCGCCGGATGCGCGATCGCGACGTTCTCGACATCGATCGAACTGATCCACTCGCCGCCGGACTTGATGACGTCCTTCGAGCGGTCCGTGATGTTCAGGAAGCTATCGCGGTCGATGGTGGCGACGTCGCCGGTCGGAAACCAGCCGTCCACCAGCGGCGAGTCGTCGCGGCGGAAATACCGGTCGATCACCCACGGCCCGCGCACGTACAGATCGCCGAACGCGACGCCGTCCCACGGCAGTTCCTGCCCGTCTTCGCCGACGATCTTCATATCGACGCCGTAAAGCACGTGCCCCTGCTTTTCGAGCAATTTGCGCTGCTCGGCGAGCGGCCGCTGGCTCTGCTCCCACGTCAGTTTCGACAAGGTGCCGAGCGGCGACATTTCGGTCATGCCCCATGCATGGATCACCTGCACGCCGTAGTCGTCCTCGAACGTGCGCAGCATGGCCGGCGGGCACGCGGAGCCGCCGATCACCGTGCGATTGAGCGACGAAAACCGCACGCCCGCCTCGCGCATGTAGTTCAGCAAGCCGAGCCACACGGTCGGCACGCCGGCCGAATAGGTGACGCGCTCGCTTTCCATCAATTCATACAGCGACTTGCCGTCGAGATCCTTGCCGGGAAACACGAGCTTCGCGCCGGTCAAGGGCGCGGCGTGCGGAATGCCCCATGCGTTCACATGGAACATCGGCACGACCGGCAGCACGGCGTCGCGCGCGGACAGGCTCATCGCATCGGGCAAGGACGCGCCGAACGCATGCAGCACCGTCGAGCGATGCGAATACAGCGCGCCCTTCGGATTGCCGGTGGTGCCGGACGTATAGCAAAGGTACGACGCCTGACGCTCGTCGAGAAGCGGCCATTCGAAGTTGCCGTCCTGCGCGGTGACCAGCGTTTCATAGCTGAGCGCGGGCGTTTGCATGACCGGCAGATGCGCTTCGTCGGCGAGCGCGATCCAGCCGCGCACTTTCGGACACTGCGGCGCGAGCGTGTCGACGAGCGGCGCGAAGGTGGTGTCGAACAGCACGTAGGCGTCGTCGGCGTGATTGACGATGTAGGCGATCTGATCGGGAAAGAGCCGCGGGTTGATCGTGTGGCACACGGCGCCGAAGCCGGTCGTGCCGTAATACGCTTCCAGATGCCGGTAGCCGTTCCAGGCGAGTGTCGCGACTCGTTCGCCGGGCTCGACGCCGAGTGCGATCAACGCCTGCGCCAGTTGCTTCGCGCGCTTTTCGCAATCGCGGTAGGTGTAGCGATGCAGGTCGCCCTCGATGCGCCGCGACACGATTTCCGTGCCGCCGAAATGCCGCGCGGCATGCGCGAGCAACGAGGATACGGTGAGCGGCACGTCCATCATCTGGCCAGGCAGCGGCGTCGTCATATAGAGAAGTCTCCTCGCCTTGTTTGCTTCAATGGGATGGCAGCTCGGGGAGCGCATGCGGCAAGCGCCGTTGGCGAAATCCGCCATGCAGGTTAAAGAGCCATGCGGCCGATAGCGGCCCGATAGCACGCCAGCCAGCAGCCCCGCGGGCGCGGACTTACAATATCGGTTAATCCAGAGGCGCTCAACATGTCGTTTTCCCCAAGCATTGCAGGGTTATCCGGGCCGTTGTCGGCCCTTTCCGACGCGCTCACCAGCACCGCTGAAAACGCCTTCGCGCGGCTCGGCAGCACGTTTCTGACGCGCCTGCCCGCCGCGCCGCTCAGCGCGCCCTACGTGGTCGGATTCTCCGAGGAAACCGCCGCGCTGCTCGGTTTGGAACCGGGGCTCCAGAACGACCCCGGCTTCGCGGAACTGTTCTCCGGCAACGCCACGCGCGAGTGGCCCGCCGAAGCGTTGCCGTATGCGTCGGTGTATTCGGGGCATCAGTTCGGCGTGTGGGCCGGCCAACTCGGCGACGGCCGCGCGCTCGGTCTGGGCGAAGTCGAACACGACGGCCAACGCTTCGAGCTGCAACTCAAGGGCGCGGGCCGCACGCCGTATTCGCGCATGGGCGACGGCCGCGCGGTGCTGCGTTCGTCGATCCGCGAATTTCTGTGCTCGGAAGCGATGCATCACCTCGGCATTCCGACCACGCGCGCGCTGTGCGTGATCGGCTCCGATCAGCCGGTGCGGCGCGAGGAAGTCGAAACCGCGGCGGTGCTCACGCGGGTGTCGCCGAGTTTCGTGCGCTTCGGCCACTTCGAGCATTTCTATTCGAACGACCGCACCGACGCGCTGCGCGCGCTCGCCGATCACGTGATCGAGCGCTTCTATCCGCTTTGCCGCGAAGCCGACGATCCGTATCTCGCGCTGCTCAATGAAGCGGTGCTGTCGAGCGCCGACCTGATGGTCGAATGGCAGGCCGTGGGCTTCTGCCACGGCGTGATGAATACCGACAACATGTCGATCCTCGGCCTCACGATCGACTACGGTCCGTTCGGTTTCATGGACGGCTTCGATGCCGGCTACATCTGCAATCACTCGGATTCGCAAGGCCGTTACGCGTACCGGATGCAGCCGCAGATCGCGTACTGGAATCTGTTCTGTCTCGCCCAGGGCCTGTTGCCGCTGCTGGGCGCCCAGCATGAGGAAAGCGTGCGCGGCGACAAGGCGATCGAAGACGCGCAGCGTGTGCTCGCCGGTTTCAAGGAACGTTTCGCGCCGGCGCTGGAGCACCGTATGCGCGCCAAGCTCGGCCTCGAAGTGGAGCGCGAGGGAGACGACACGTTGATCAATCGCCTGTTCGAACTCATGCACGCGAACCGCGCGGATTTCACGCTGACGTTCCGCAATCTGGCGCGCCTGTCGAAGCACGACGCGAGCGGCGACGCCCCGGCGCGCGATCTGTTCCTCGACCGCGCGGCCTTCGATGTCTGGGCGAACGACTACCGCGCGCGGCTGTCCGAGGAAACACGCGACGACGCGGCGCGCGCCATTGCAATGAACCGTGTGAACCCCAAATTCGTACTTCGCAATCACCTGGCGGAAACGGCGATCCGCCGCGCGAAAGAAAAGGACTTTTCCGAAGTGGAGCGCCTTGCAGCGGTACTGCGCCGGCCGTTCGACGAACAGCCCGAGCATGAAGCGTATGCGGGTTTGCCGCCCGACTGGGCGAGTTCGCTGGAAGTCAGTTGCTCGTCATGATGCGCGAAGCGAGCCGCACCCAAAACAAGCCCGAGACAGGAACCCGATCATGAACAATCCCGACGACCTCAAGACCGACGCCCCGGCCGTGCAGAAAGACGACGCCGAGTGGCGCAAGCAACTCTCCGACATCGAATATCAGGTGACGCGCCACGCCGCCACCGAGCGCCCCTTCACGGGCCGCTATCACGACCACTGGGAGCGCGGCATCTACGACTGCGTCTGTTGCGGCACGCCGCTGTTCGAATCCGACACCAAGTTCGACGCCGGCTGCGGCTGGCCCAGCTACTTCAAGCCGATCGACGGCGAAGTGATCGCCGAGAAAACCGACCGCTCGCACGGCATGCTGCGTATCGAAGTGCAATGCAAGAACTGCGGCGCGCATCTGGGCCACGTGTTCGAAGACGGGCCCGCGCCCACCGGTCTGCGCTACTGCATCAATTCGGCTGCGCTACAATTCGAATCCAAGTAACGCAGCGCGGAGTTTGGCGCATGGCCGGACGGCGTCCGTGATCGAACGGGCGCCGGTTGCGAGACCTTCGCGTGTGCTTCGTGCGTGCGTCGCGTCTCGCGACCCGGTCGATCGGGTCGACCCGGCGCGGCCATCCCACGATGAACGGCAATGAACGCCGTCCGCCGGCCGCTGTGGCGGGTGGCTATCGCGGGCCGCTGCCTCACTTGCCATCGGGCGCTTCGCACCGCGTCCCTCGTTCTCCGACCCACTCTCCGAATTCCCGGCCAGACATGAAATTCCTGTTCGACCTGTTCCCGATCATCCTGTTCTTCGTCGCCTTCAAGGTATGGGGCATTTTCACGGCGACGGCAGTGGCGATCGCCGCCACGCTGGTGCAGATCGCGTGGGTGGCCTTCCGTCACCGCAAGGTCGATCCGATGCTGTGGGTGAGTCTCGGCGTCGTCACGGTATTCGGCGGCGCGACGCTCGTGCTGCACAACGACACCTTCATCAAATGGAAGCCGACCGTGTTGTACTGGGCGTTTTCCGTCGTGCTGATCGTGTCGCAACTCGCGTTCAACAAGAACCTGATCGAAGCGATGATGGGCAAGCAGATCAGCTTGCCGCACGCGATCTGGGGCAAGCTGAACATCGTCTGGGCCATCTTTTTCATGCTGCTGGGCCTGGTGAACCTGTTCGTCGCGTACAACTACACCACCGACCAATGGGTCAATTTCAAGCTGTTCGGCGCGACTGGCTGCCTCGTCGTGTTCATCGTCGGGCAGAGTTTGTGGCTCGCGAAATACATGAAGGAAGAGTGATATGACCAGCGATGTTTTCATGCACGCCACCACCGCCGAGCGCGCCGCGCTGATCGAAGCACGCCTCAGCGCCGCGCTCGCGCCGGTCGCCTCGATCCAGATTACCGACGACAGCGCGCAGCATGCGGGCCACGCCGGCGCCTCCGCCGGCGGTCATTTCAGCGTCACGATCGTGGCTGCCGTATTCGCCGGCAAGGCCCGCGTGGCGCGGCATCGCATGGTGTATGATGCGCTGGCCGATGCCATGCAGCGCGGCATTCATGCCCTTGCAATCACGGCTTATACGCCCGAAGAATTCGCTTTGTTGTCCCGCTAGGAAAACTTCCGATGACCTTGAAGAAAACCCGCCTTTGGGTATTGCTGGCCGCATGTGCGGCCGCACCTGCATTCGCACAGAACATCGCCGTGGTGAACGGCACACCGATTCCCAAAGCACGCGCCGACGCGCTGATCGCTCAACTGGTTCATCAAGGCCAGCAAGACACGCCGCAACTGCAAATGGCCGTGCGCGAAGAGCTGGTGAACCGCGAAATCCTGATGCAGGAAGCGCTGCGCCGCGGCCTGCCGAATCGGCCGGACATCAAGGCGCAAATCGCCGTCGCGCAACAAACCGTTGTGCTGCGCTCGCTGATCGAAGACTTCGTGAAGAAGAACACGCCGACGGACGCCGAAGTCACCGCGCGTTACAACACGCTGATCAAGGACGCGGGCGGCAAGGAATATCACCTGCACCACATCCTCGTGGAGAACGAGCAGCAGGCGAAGGATCTGATTGCGAAGATCAAGGGCGGCGCGAGCTTCGAAGACCTCGCAAAACAATTCTCGAAAGATCCGGGATCGGGCAAGAACGGCGGCGACCTCGACTGGTCGGATCCGAAGGCTTACGTGCCTGAATTCGCAGACGCGGCCACGCATCTGCAGAAAGGCCAGATGACCGACACGCCGGTGCATACGCAATTCGGCTGGCACATCATTCGTGTCGACGACACGCGCGACATCACGCCGCCGCCGCTCGAACAGGTGCGTCCGCAGATCGTGCAGCAGATCCAGCAGGAAAAGCTGCAGGCGTTTGAAGAAGGTTTGCGTAAGAACGCGAAGATTCAGTAAGCGCGTCGGGTGACGGTGAAGAACTGAGCAGCGTTAGCCTGGAATAAGGCTGTTGGTTCTTCCGTTCGGCAGCGCTCCTCGATTGTGCCCAGGCCCCGGTTAGTCAACGACTGATCGGGGCTTTTTCATGTTCGGACGCCCAGCCAGTCCTTGTCGTAGGCGAATGACCAGATTCCGCCTTCGTCGCTGACGACACCCACGCGCTGGCCATTCGCGAATGCCGCGAGCGTTCTAGCTGCCATGAGAAGTCCGTCGGCGATGGAGCGCCTTGGTGGCTAACACAGGGGGAATGTCCACGGAGACCTCCGCGTGGAGAGTGATGCCCAATTCGCCGAGAAGATGCAGCACCTTGCCTATCTGGGCTGTCGGCTTGCCCGCCTCGATATGCGTGATGAACTTGGGGGACAGGCCGGTGGCATTGGCGACGTCATCGCGCGTGAGCCCTTGCGCAAGCCGCGAAGCGCGCACGAGATCGCCTAACGCCGACATGCTGCCGATCAAAACGTCGGATGCGCGCACTCCGCTCTCCTGTGTATGTTCGTACCCGCTCGGTAACATTATGCCACGGGGAATGCGCGTCGGCTCAGCTTCGTATCCGATCGGGTACGAAATGAGATATTGGGTGATTCATCGAGCCGTTTCGTACCCGAACGGATACGAAGAGAACCTGCGAGGGTGCGTGCGTCGCGTTATGTACCCGAGCAGGTACGGATCGGACCGGCGGCAATTTTGCTCATTAGCGGCAAGAAACACCACAGATCAAGCCCGCGCGGCCCCAATCTGCGCCGCGGCATCAACGCCGTCTGGTGCGCGCTGCCGGCAAGGCCGTCGCGCGCACAGCGGCGACGGCCTTCGCTACATGATTAACCCAGCCAGCGGCGCGCGTTCTGGAATACGCGCATCCACGGACTCGCGTCCGTGCCGCCCTCGCCCCAGCCTTCGGGATGCCAGCTCATCTGCACCGCGCGATGCACGCGCTCGGTGTGCGGCATCAGCACCGTGAAGCGGCCATCCGGCGTGGTGACCGACGTGATGCCGTTCGGCGAACCATTCGGGTTGAACGGATACTGCTCGGTCGCCTGACCGCGGTGATCGACATAACGCATCGCCACCGCCACCTTCGACACATCGCCTTGCTGCGAGAAGTCCGCATAGCCTTCGCCATGCGCGATCGCCACCGGAATGCGCGAGCCTTCCATGCCGGCGAAGAAGATCGACGGCGAAGCCTCGACCTCGACCAGCGAGAAGCGCGCTTCGAATTTCTCCGACTTGTTGCGCGTGAACTTCGGCCAGGTTTCGGCGCCCGGAATCATCGACGCGAGACTGCTCATCATCTGGCAGCCGTTGCAGATGCCCAGCGCGAAGGTGTCCTCGCGGCCGAAGAATGCGGCGAACATGTCGGCCAGTTGCGAGTTAAAGCGGATCGCTTTCGCCCAGCCCTCGCCGGCGCCGAGCGTGTCGCCGTATGAGAAGCCGCCGCATGCCACCGCACCGGCGAAATCCGCCAGGTTCGCGCGGCCCGATAGCAGATCGCTCATGTGCACGTCGTGCGCGTCGAAGCCGGCGCGGTCGAATGCATACGCCGTCTCCAGGTGCGAGTTCACGCCCTGCTCGCGCAGGATCGCGACGCGCGGACGCGCGCCCTTGCCAAGGAACGGCGCGGCGACGTCTTCAGCCGGATCGAACGTGAGAACCGGCGTAATGCCCGGATCGGCGGCATCCAGAAGCGCGTCGTATTCGGCATCGGCGCAAGCCGGGTTGTCGCGCAGACGCGCAATACGCCAGCTCACTTCACTCCACGTGCGATGCAGTTCGGTGCGCGGCGCTTCGTAAATCTTCTTCGCGTCGCGATAGATTTCGATCGTGTCGCGCTCGTTGATCTTGCCGATCACGTGCGAGCAGGCCGACAGCCCGTGTTCGCGCAACGCGACCAGCACCGCGTCGCGGTCGGCCGCGCGCACCTGAATGACGGCGCCCAGTTCCTCGTTGAAGAGCGCGCGGATCGTGCGGTCTTCACGGCGGCCGCTCGTCTGCTTCGCCCAGTCTTTGGCGTCGCCGTAATCGGATTCGTGGTGCGGATCGAGCACCAGCATGTCCACGTTCAGCGACACGCCGACATGCCCCGCGAACGCCATTTCGCAGACCGTCGCCCACAGGCCGCCGTCCGAGCGGTCGTGATACGCGAGCAGCTTGCAGTCGCTGTTGAGCGATTGGATCGCGTTGAAAAAGCGCTTCAGGTCCTCGGGATCGTCGACGTCCGGCACCGTGTCGCCAACCTGCTGCGTGACTTGCGCGAGGATACTGCCGCCCAGACGATGCTTGCCGCGGCCGAGATCGATCGCGATCAGCACGGAATCGCCAGCATCGCTCGCGCGGCGCAGTTGCGGCGTGAGGTGGCGACGCACGTCCTCGACCGGCGCGAACGCCGAGATGATCAGCGAGACCGGCGCGACCACTTCCTTCGCCACGCCCCGGTCTTCCCACTTGGTGCGCATGGAGAGCGAATCCTTGCCCACCGGAATGCTGATGCCCAAGGCCGGGCACAGTTCCATGCCGATTGCCTTGACCGTCTCGTACAACGCGGCGTCTTCGCCCGGCGCGCCGCACGCGGCCATCCAGTTCGCCGACAGCTTGAGCTTGTCGAGCGACGCGATCGGCGCCGCCGCGATGTTGGTCACCGCCTCGCCCACCGCCATGCGGCCCGAGGCCGGCGCGTCGATCACGGCGAGCGGCGTGCGCTCGGCCATGGTCATCGCTTCGCCGCGGAAGCCCGCGTAGTCCATCGTGGTGATCGCGACGTCGGCGACCGGGACTTGCCACGGGCCGACCATCTGATCGCGCGCGGTCGTGCCGCCCACCGAGCGGTCGCCGATCGTGATGAGAAACGACTTGCTCGCCACCGTGGGGTGACGCAACACGCTCGTCGCGACCTCCGGCAACGCGATGCCCGTCACGTCCACCGGTTCGAGTTTCCGCTCGACGCGCCTGACGTCGCGATGCATGCGCGGCGCCTTGCCGAGCAGCACTTCCATGGGCATGTCGACCGGCTGATGCGCGGCGTCGTCCTTGAGTTCGGAGTCGATCACCTTCAACTGACGCTCGGCCGTGGCCGTGCCGACCACCGCGAACGGGCAGCGCTCGCGCTCGCACATCGCCTCGAAGGCCGGCAGATCGGCCGGCGCGATCGCCAGCACATAGCGCTCCTGGGCTTCGTTCGACCAGATTTCGCGCGGCGACAAGCCGCTCTCTTCCAACTGGATATTGCGCAGATTGAACACCGCGCCCTTGCCCGCGCCGTCCACGACTTCCGGAAACGCGTTCGACAAACCGCCCGCGCCCACGTCGTGAATGCTCAGAATGGGGTTCTTCTCGCCGAGCTGCCAGCACGCATTGATGACTTCCTGCGCGCGCCGCTCAATCTCCGGATTGCCGCGCTGGACCGAGTCGAAGTCGAGTTCCGCGGTGTTGGTGCCGGTCGCCATCGAACTGGCCGCGCCGCCGCCCATGCCGATGCGCATGCCCGGCCCGCCGATCTGGATCAGCAACGAGCCTTCCGGCAGATCGTGCTTGTGCGTGTGCTGATCGGAGATATTGCCGATGCCGCCCGCGATCATGATCGGCTTGTGATAACCGCGCACGAGACCCGCCACGTTCTGTTCGTAAGCGCGGAAATAACCGCCCAGATTCGGCCGGCCGAATTCGTTGTTGAACGCGGCGCCGCCGAGCGGCCCGTCGATCATGATTTGCAGCGGCGAGGCGATGCGGTCGGGACGGCCATACGCTTCGTACCTGTCGTGCGGATTGCGGTGCGCGAGCGGCTGGGCGACGTCACGCGCGTTTTCCCACGCCTCGACGCCGTCCGGCAATTCGAGGTTCGACACGGTAAAGCCCGCGAGGCCCGCCTTCGGACGCGCGCCGCGGCCGGTCGCGCCTTCGTCGCGGATTTCGCCGCCCGCGCCCGTCGCGGCGCCGGGGAACGGCGAGATCGCGGTCGGGTGGTTGTGCGTTTCCACCTTCATCAGCGTGTGCGTGAGTTCGACGTTGCGGCGATAGTGCTCCGGCAACTCGTGCTCGCCCAGCTCAGCCGGCGTGCGCGGGAACCAGCGTTCGGCCATGCCGCCCGCCATGATCGCCGAGTTGTCCGAATACGCGACGATCGTGCCTTGCGGATTGAGCTTCTCGGTGTTGCGGATCATGTTGAACAGCGAGATGTCCTGCTTCTCGCCGTCGATCGTCCATTCCGCGTTGAAAATCTTGTGGCGGCAGTGCTCGCTGTTGGCCTGCGCGAACATCATCAGTTCGACGTCGGTCGGGTTGCGGCCGAGCCTCGTGAACGCGTCCACCAGGTAATCGATTTCGTCGTCGGCGAGCGCGAGGCCCAGTTCCGTGTTCGCCGCTTCCAGCGCGCCGCGGCCGTGGCCCAGCACGTCGACGGTTTGCAACGGCTTGGCCGGCAGTTCGTCGAACAGATGCAGCGCGTGGTCGCGCGAGGGCGACACGCTTTCGGTCATGCGGTCGTGCAGCGCCGCGGCGACTGCCGCGCGGGCTTCGTCGGAGAGCGTTTTCTTGCCCAGCAGGCCGCTTTTCAGCGTGACCGTGTACTCGACGCCGCGCTCGATGCGGCGCACCTGCGTGAGACCGCACAGATGCGCGATGTCCGTTGCCTTGCTGGCCCACGGCGACACCGTGCCGAAGCGCGGCACCACGAGAAAGGTTTCGACCGTGCCGCGCTCCTTGCCTTCCTCGAACGGATCGCCGTAGTGCATCAGCGCCTCGATCTTCGCGTGGTCTTCGGCGGACAGCGGCGTTTGCGCGTTGACGAAGTGCAGATATTGCCCGCGCACGCCGGTAATGTTGGCGTCGATGCGCGTGAGCGTTTCGAGCAGGCGGGTTTGACGGAAATCGGAAAGGGCCGAAGCGCCGGGGAAACACGAGAAGTGGGCCATGGACTTGACGTTGCGTCGCTAATGATGCCGATGAGTGATGCCGATGAGTCGCGCGTGCAGGCGACGTGAGGCGGAAAGGAAGTCCGGGATTATACCCCGGGAACGCGCTTCCAGCGGGCCTGACGGCATGGCGGCGCGGCCGGCGGCGTGGCCGGTCGGCGCGTTTGGCTGCTATCATTCGCCCTTTCATCAGATCGGCGCGAGCGGCGTGAGTCATGCCGGGCCGCGCGCCGCATGCCACGCTCGAGCGGCACGCGCAGTTTGGCGTCCCGCCGGCAACTCGAATCAGAACATGGATGTCATCGTCATTGGCGGCGGGATAGCAGGCGTCGCCACCGCTTACCAACTGCGCGCGGCCGGTCATCGGGTCTGCGTCGTGGAGCGCCACGCCACCGTCGCGCAGGGCGCCACCTATGGGCACAGCGGCATCGTGCTGCCCACTCCGCTCGACGTATGGTTCGGCCCGACCTTCATGGCGAGCCGTCAGAACGCCAGGAACGGCGTGGTCAACAAGGCCGGCTTCAACGGACCGGCGCGCCAGTTCGTCAAGCAGCTCGCGAGGCTCCAGGATCCGAACCCGTACGGCCATCAATACGGATTGCTGCGCCCGCTGATCGAGATGTCGCGTGAGACGCTGGCCGACATGGAAGCGCGCTTCGGGCTCGAGTTCGAGCAGGCGAGCGGCCTGCTTCATCTGGTGCGTTCGGCGCAGGAGTGGGAGCAATTGCGGCCTGCGCTCGGTCTGCTGCGCCTGCACGAAATGCCGTACCACGAACTCACGCCCGCCGAATGCGCGACCTTCGAGCATTCCGTGCGAACCGAGCCGGAATTCGCCGGCGGCGTGCTGTTCGAGCATGAGCGCACGGCGAACTGCCCGCTTTTCACGAAGCTCGTCAAGCAGGTCCTCGACACCCAGGGCGGCGTGCAATTCATGCTGGGCTGCGAAGTCTCGGCGATCCGTCTGGAAGGCCAGCGCGCCGGCGTGGAACTGGCGCCGGGTCCCGGGGTGGCGTCGCGTTCACGCGAAGTCGACGTGATCAACGCCGATGCGGTCGTCGTCGCCGCCGGGCATGGCAGCTTGCCGCTGCTCGAACGCCTGGGGCTGCGGCTGCCGCTCTATCCGCTGCGCCTGCACACGCTGGTCGCGCCGATCGCGCATGAGGAATGCGCGCCGCACGTGACGATCGTGGACGCGGTCAAGCGGATCGTGATCAGCCGCATGAATCACCGCCTGCGGATCGCGGGCGGCGCGGTCTTGCAGAGCCCCGCCCTGCTCGACAAGCCGCTCGGCGAAGCGGTGACGAAGGAAGCGCTGGCGCTGCTCGGCCAGGCGACCCACGACTGGATTCCGGGCGCCGCCCGCATCTCGGCGGCCTTGCCGTGGGAAGGCGTCAAGCTGCTGTCGCCGGACGGCTTGCCGGTGATCGGCAACGCGCTGCATCCGCGGCTCTATGTGAACGCCGGCCACGGCCCCGCCGGCTGGGGCCTCGCGTGCGGGTCGGGCAAGCTGATCGCCGACCTGATCACGGGCGGGACGCCGGATCTGCCCGTCGACACCCTCGCCGCGCTGCGCGCGGATCGGTTCAAGTAGGAGACGGTGGGCGCCGCTGTGTTCACGCGCGGCGGAAAGAGGGGCGCCTGGGTGCGGTGAGGCGGCGGGCATCGGGCGTCGCGCATCGGACACCGGGCATCGGACACCGGGCATCGGGCATCGGACACCGGGCATCGGGCATCGGGCATCGGGCATCGGACACCGGGCATCGGGAGCGTGCACGAGGCGGCACAACGCCAGGCAACCCCATCACGCATCGGCACCCCATAGGCACTACCATAGTGATTCCCGCAGCCTCCTCACCTCGCAACAGGTGCCCGCCCGCCTCCGCCATGACAGAAGCCGACCTCGCGCCGCCCACGCTCACCAGTCCGCACAACCGGGCGCTTCCTCTCCTCACGCTGACCGATCTGCGGATCGCCGAGGCCCAGGCGTCGGCGTCCCTGCCGCCTCATACGCTGATGTCGCGCGCGGGCAAATCCGCCGCGAGCTTTCTGAAGGAGCAGATCACCCGCGACACGTCGATCGGCAAATCGAAGCAGAAGGTCTGGCTCGTCGCGGGGCCGGGCAACAACGGCGGCGACGCCCTCGTTCTCGCGACCGAGCTGCACCAGGCCGGCATCGCCGTCGATCTGTGCATGCCGGTCGAGGTCAAGCCGGCCGACGCCCGCTGGGCGCTCGACACGGCCCGCGCCGCGGGCGTGCCGATCAGCGCGGCGCCGCCCGCCTCGCTCGACAGCTACACCTGGCTTGTGGACGGCATGTTCGGCATCGGCCTCACGCGTGAACTCGAAGGCGTGTTCGCGAGCCTCGCGCGGCAACTCTCGCAACGCGCGAAGGCCAGGCCGAGAAGAGGCGGCGTGCTCGCGCTCGACGTGCCGAGCGGCCTCGACAGCGACACCGGCACGATCGTCGGCAATGGCGACGGCGCCGCGGTCCACGCCACGCACACCATCACGTTCATCGGCGCGAAACCCGGCCTCTTCACCGCGCAAGGGCGCGACCTCGCCGGCGCGGTGACCGTGGCGCCGATCGGCGTCGATTGCAGCGCCCGCACGGCCGTGCAATTGAACGCGCCGGAACTCTTCGCCGCCTTTCTGCCGCCGCGCGACTTCGCGACCAACAAGGGCAGCTTCGGCAGCCTCGCGGTGGTCGGCGGCGACACCGGCATGTGCGGCGCGCCGATCCTCGCCGCGCGCGCGGCGCTCTACACCGGCGCGGGAAAAGTGCACGTCGCCATCCTGGGCGAAGGCGCCCCGCCCTACGATCCGCCGCATCCCGAACTGATGCTGCATGCCGTCGACGCGCTGCCGCTCGACAAGATGGACGCGCTCGCCGTCGGTTGCGGCATGGGGCACGGCGAGCGCGCCACGCGCGTCATGCACGACGTGCTGCCGCTCGACGTGCCCAAGCTGTTCGATGCCGACGCGCTGAATCTGCTCGCCAAAGACCCCTCGCTCGCCGCCGAACTCACCGCGCGCGGCGTGCAAGGCGATCCGTGCATCCTCACGCCGCATCCGCTCGAAGCCGCGCGCCTGCTCGGCACCGACGCGCCGGGCGTGCAGCGCGACCGCCTCGCCGCAGCGCGCGCGCTGGCCGCGCGCTTCGCCAGCGTCGTCGTGCTGAAGGGCAGCGGCACCGTGATCGCGGCGCCGGACGGCCGCCTCACGATCAATCCCACCGGCAACGCGGCGCTGGCGACGGGCGGCACCGGCGACGTGCTGGGCGGCATCATCGGCGCGCTGCTCGCGCAGCATCTGCCGCGCTACGAAGCGGCCCTCGCGGGCGTCTATCTGCACGGCCTCGCCGCCGATACGCTGAGCGCGCAAGGCCACGGCCCGGCCGGTTTGACGGCGGGCGAACTGGCGCCGATGGTGCGGACCTTGCTGAACCGGCTGTTCTATCCGGCTACGAGCTGACCACGTGGATCCCGTCGCTTGCGCGGCCCGGCCAAACCGCTGCCGCCCCGCTGCCACCCCGCTGCCACCTGTCACGCAACGCCGTTATACTGACCGACTGCGCCGCGGGTTGGATCCTTCGCGGGTTGCGGCGAAACTTCAACGGGCGGCTTCATCGCGAGGCTGCCGGCCCGAAGTTTCAGCGCAAGCCGCGGCGAACCGGCCGCGCGGCATCGCTCTAACAGCATCGTTGCATCATCCTCGGCAGCGCTTCACGCGCACGCCTTTCTTCGTGCCCCTTCGTTAGACGGACGCTATGACGCAGAACTCGCTCCCCTCCTGGTCCTCGCTGCAAACGCATTACGAAAGCATTCGCGATGCGCACCTGCGCGACTGGTTCGCCCCCGAGAACGACCCCGCCCCCACTCGCGCCGAGCGCTTCGCGTTCGCGGGCGGCGGTCTCGCAGCCGATTTCTCGAAGAACCGCATCACCGACGAAACCCTGAACCTACTCGTGCAGCTCGCGCGCGAAGCGGGCGTCGAGAAGCGCCGCGACGCGATGTTCGCGGGTGAAGTCGTCAATCCCACCGAAGGCCGCGCCGCGCTGCACACGGCCTTGCGCGCCAGCGACCCGAACGCGCCGTTCCACGCGCAGGTACAAGCGGAGCGCGCGAAGATGGCCGCGTTCGCCGACCAGGTGCGCAGCGGCGCATGGACCGGCTATACCGGCAAGCTGATCCGCTACGTGGTGAACATCGGCATCGGCGGCTCGGACCTCGGGCCGAAGATGGTCGTGCACGCGCTGCAGCATCTGGCCACGCCCGACATCACCACGCACTTCGTATCGAACGTCGACGGCGCGGATCTCTACAACGTGATGCAGAAGATCGATCCCGAGGAAACGCTCGCGATCATCGTCTCCAAGACGTTCACCACGCTCGAAACCATGACCAACGCGCGCTCGCTGCGCGACTGGTTCGTCCAGAAGGGTTGCCCGGAAAATGCGCTGGCGAAGCACTTCGTCGGCGTGTCGGCCAATCCCGCGGAAGTGGTCAAGTTCGGCATCGCGAAAGAAAACGTGTTCGAGATGTGGGACTGGGTCGGCGGCCGTTATTCGCTGTGGTCGGCGGTGGGTTTGTCGATCATGATCGCGGTCGGCCCGCAACAGTTCGGCGAACTGCTCGCCGGCGCTAATGAAATGGACCAGCATTTCCGCGACGCGCCGCTCGAAAAAAACCTACCGGTGCTGCTCGGCATGCTCGGCATCTGGTATCGCAACTTCTTCGGCTCGCAAAGCTATCTGGTCGCGCCGTATTCGGAAGCGCTGCATTACCTGCCCTCGTATCTGCAACAGCTCGAAATGGAGAGCAACGGCAAGTCGGCGCGTCTCGATGGCGCGATGGTCGACTATCCGACCTCCGCGGTGACGTGGGGCGAGCCCGGCACGAACGGCCAGCATGCGTTCTTCCAGATGCTGCATCAAGGCCCGACGATCGTGCCGATCGACTTCATCGCGGTGCTGACGCCGGAGCATCCGCTCGCGAGCCATCATCCGAAGCTGCTGGCAAACTGCTTCGCGCAAAGCGAGGCATTGATGCTCGGCCGCACGCTCGAGGAAGCGACAAAAGTGGCCGGCGCCGATCAGCCGGAACTCGCGCCGCACCTGGTGTTTCCGGGCAACCGGCCGACCAGCACGCTGCTCGTCGAGGCGCTCACCGCGCGTTCGCTCGGCGCGTTGATCGCATTGTATGAACATAAGGTGCTGGTGCAGGCGTCGGTCTGGAACATCAATCCGTTCGATCAATGGGGCGTCGAGTTGGGCAAGATTCTCGGCAAGGTGGTCGAGGCCGATCTGACCGCGGCAAGCGTCGATGAGAAGAAGCACGACTCGTCGACCTCGGCGTTGATCGCGCGGGCGCGCGCCGCGTTGAAGCGGTGACATCGAAGCAATGAGCGCGGGCGGCGCGCTTGCGTGGCGCCGCCGATGCGTGAGGCTTGTTCGATTGCGCGTTGCCGCGGTCGAGCAAGCCGGAATGACAAAGCGGGCTTTCGCGGCCCGCTTTTTTTGCGCTTTGCTCGCTTTGCTGTATCGAACGTTTTAGATCTTCAACGACGCGCCGCCCTGTCAGGCGAGCCGCCCCGCCTCGATCGTCACCGTGGTATCGCAGCGGCGCGCCAGTTCGACGTCGTGCGTGACGAGAATCAGCGTGGCGCCGTTCGCGCGGTTCATCTCGAACATCAGGTCGATCACCGCATGGCCGGTGGCCGCGTCGAGACTGCCGGTGGGCTCGTCCGCGAACAGGATCGCCGGATGCGTGACGAACGCGCGCGCCAGCGCGACGCGTTGCTGTTCGCCGCCCGAGAGCAGCTTCGGATAATGGCCCGTGCGCTGCCCGAGCCCGACCTGCTCCAGCAAGCCGCGCGCACGCGCCGCGGCCTCGCGCGTGCTGATGCCGCCTTGCAGTTCGAGCGGCAACGTGACGTTTTCGAGCGCGGTCAGATGCGGCATCAATTGAAACGATTGAAAGACGAAACCGACCGAGCCGCTGCGCAGCGCCGCGCGCTGGTCTTCGTTCAATTCGGCGAGCTCGCGCCCGAGCAGCCGAACCGAGCCCGAGCTTGCGCTGTCCAATCCTGCGAGCAAGCCGAGCAGCGTAGACTTGCCCGACCCGGATGCACCGACGATCGCCACACTGCTGCCGGCATCGATAGCAAGATCGATGTTGTCGAGAATCGTCAGTTCGCCTGTTGCATCCTTAACCTTCTTGCACAAACCCCGCACTTCAATGACTGGATCAGTTTTGTTTAGCATGGTGAAGCGTAGGTTGAAAGTGCGCGCCATAGCGCTGACTACGGCATTCGGCTCGGCCGTCATGGCCGCCGCCCTGTGTTCGCTGCCCTTCGCGGCTCACGGCGCCAACACGCCCGAGCCCGCCAGGCCGGTGATCGTCGTGCTCGGCGACAGCATCTCCGCCGAATACGGCTTGCCCCGCGACACCGGCTGGGTCGCGTTGATGCGCAAACGCCTGAGCGAGGAGCGAATCGATTATAGCGTCGCCAATGCAAGCATCAGCGGCGACACCACCAGCGGCGGCAGGGCCCGCTTGCCGGCGCTCATGCAGCGCCTGAAGCCGAGCATCGTGATCGTCGAACTCGGCGCGAACGACGCCTTGCGCGGCGTACCGCTCGCCACCACCGAAGACAACCTGCGCACGATCATCGAGCAGGCTCAACAAGGTCACGCGAAGGTCGTGCTGGTCGGCATGTATGTGCCGCCCAATTACGGCCCCGACTACACGCAGAAGTTCCACGGCCTCTACGGGCAGTTATCGAAACAACTTCGGGTGCCGCTCGTGCCGTTCATGCTCGCGGGCATCGCCGACAAGCCCGAGATGTTCCAGGCGGATCAACTGCATCCCACCGTGCAGGCACAACCAGTGCTACTCGATAACGTGTGGCCCGCCGTCAAGCCACTCCTTCGCACAAGTTCGCCGCACTGAACAGTCCGCTAACAACTTGTTTCCAGAACTTCGGGAACATGGATCGGTAAGGTCTATCTGACACCTTCAACTCCATGTAACCCGGCTCGTTTTTTGAGCGAATTCCTGAGGAGATAACGTGAAATACTTACCGTTAATCGCTTTGACCGTGGCAATTTCCGCCTGCGCCGCTCAACCGCCGGCGGGCGTCCAGTCAGTGGGCCAAAGCCAGCAGGCACCGAAGGCCGTCGCCACCTGCATCGCGCAGAAATGGGCTGACGGCTCGCAACAGCAGGTCGTGTCGCAAGACACGCTCGCCAACGATCAAGCCGTCGACGTCTATGTCCCCGGTCAACAGCCGCCGAATGGCGCAGCCGCGGTGGTGCGTCCTTCGTATTCCGGCAAGGGTTCGTGGGTCGGCTTCCGCGCGAGTGGCGCGGCCGGCAGCGATGCCACCAGCGCGATCAGCGCCTGCCTGTAACGCATCGCGCGTCGAGGCGTTTGAAGCAAACCATTTGATGAGCTTTCATGCTCGGCAAAAAGAAAGCCCCGCATTTGCGGGGCTTTTCTTATTTCACGCGTTGCGGCCGGCTCATTCGCTGCTCGCCTGCGCGTTGCCGCTCTCCAGCGAACCGTAGAACTTCACCTTCGAGCGCGCGCGCAACGCTTCCAGATAAGCCTCTGCTTCAGACTGCGCGTCGACTTGCGCGATCTGCTGCTGTGCGGCGGCGAGGCGTTGCGGATCGATCGGTGCGCCCGCGACGACCGAGTTCACGCGATAGATCGCATAACCGTCGTCGCCGAGATCGACGCCCACGTAGGCCGGCAACTTTTGCGCATCCGCCTTGTAGATTGCACTCAATGCGACCGGCGGCATGCCCTGCGCGTCATTGCGCGAAACCTTCAGCGGCGACGAGAAGCCCGTGGTGGCCTTCGACTTTTCGAACTCAGCGAGCTTCGCGATGCCGTCCTTATGAGCGGCCTCGTTCGATTGAGCCGCGATCACCTTCTGACGCACGGTGTCCTTGACCGCGTCGAGCGCGGGCACGGCTGCGGCCTTGTAGTCGGTGACGCGCGCCGCGATCAGCGTGTTGCCGCCGACGTCGATGGCCTGCGTGTTGTTGCGCGCGGTCACCGCGTCGTTCGCGAACACCGCGGCGAGAAACTTCGCGTTGTTCAGCGGACTGTCAGGCGGCAGCTTCGGGTTCGGCTGCGGCGTGACGGTGGCCGTCTGCAATGGCAGCTTGTATTTGTCCGCGGCGGGTTGCAGGCTCTTCGCCTTTTCGTAGACGATCGACGTGAAGCCTTCCGAGTCGTCGCTGAACGCCTTGGCCGCCTGCTGCGTCTTGAGCTCTTTCGCGATCTGTTCTTTCACTTCGTCGAACGGCTTCGTGACGGCCGGCTTCACGTCCGTCGCCTTGACGATGTGATAGCCGAAGTCGGTCTGCACGATGCCGCTGACTTCGTCTTTCTTCAGCGCGAACACGGCGTCGTCGAATGCCTGGCCGCCCGCGATCATGCCGCGGCTGAAGTAACCCAGGTCGCCGCCCTTCGAGGCCGAACCCGGATCCTGCGAATCCTGCTGTGCGATCTGCGCGAATTGATCCGGGTGCGCCTTGATCTGCGCGAGCAACGCCTCGGCTTTCTGTTTCGCCTTAGCCTTGTCGGCCGCGCTCGCATCCTTCGGCGCGGCGATCAGGATGTGGCTCGCGCGCACCTGGCCTTCCGTGCGGTAATGCGCGATGTTGTCCTCGTAGTACTTCTTCAGATCGGCGTCGCTCGGCTGCACCGAGGCCGCGAGATTTGCCGGCGACATCACGAGGTACTGGATCGTGGCGGTGGCCGGCGTGGCGAAGTCGTTGCGATGCGCGTCGTAATAGGCTTGCAGTTGCGCGTCGGTGGGCTGCACCTTCGCCGCGTAGTCGCGCGGATGGAACGCGATGCCCTGCACTTCGCGCTGCTGTTCGGCGAGTTCGGTCAGATGCTGTGCGAGGGTTTTCGACGTGAAGGCGCTGCTCTGGATGCTGGCCGGCAACTGCTGCGTGGAGATGTCGTAGCGCACGCGTTCGTCGTACTGGTCGGGCGTCATGCCCTGCATGGCGAGCAACTGCTTGTAACGGTCCACGTCGATCGTGCCGTCGGGTTTCTTCAGCGACGAGATCACCGGATCGTTGAGCAATACGCGGCGCACGGCGTCGTCGGACGCGGTGAGGTGCAGGCGCTGCGTTTCGTCGACCAGCACGCGCTGCTCGATCAGGCCGTCGAGCATCTGACTGCGGCGCTCCGGCGTATCGAACGACTTCATGTCGAACTGCGCGCCGAGCATCTGCCGCGCGCGGTCGAGTTGCTGACGCATCGCGCTGTCGTATTCCGCGCGCGTGATCTTGTGACCGTTGACGCTCGCAACGTTTGCACTTTCGTCAAAAAAGCCGCGGAAGCCTTGAATGCCCACAAAACCCAACCCCGGCACAATGACGAGGATGAGCATGAACATCATCAGGCGTTTGTGATTGCGGAAAAAATCGAGCATGCGTGAGTGCCAAAAACAGAACGCCCGATATTACAACAGCGGGCAATAAAAAAGGCGAACCGGAGTTCGCCTTTCGAGGATACTGGCGGAGTGGACGGGACTCGAACCCGCGACCCCCGGCGTGACAGGCCGGTATTCTAACCGACTGAACTACCACTCCTGATACTGCTCTACAAGAGCCCGTGATTTTGCCTCATCTGTCGCCACACCGCAACAGAAATCTGCCGAGCGGCCGACGCGAGCAAGCACCCAGGCACGCCCCGCATACATGACATTCACGCGCCCGCTGCCGTGCGAATCAAAGCCGGCCAGCACATCACGCGCGCCCGACCCGCTCGCGAAATCGACCGCGATCTCGTTGTGCAGCGCGGCAGTCGCGCCCTATGAGGACGGACCGATCAGCACGAAAAGCGGCACACGTGTCGCGCGAAACGCTGCATCACGCATGCTTCACCCCGCTTCCTCTTATATATAAGCAGTCGGCCCAACGCCCTTCATGGGCGCTTCGTCATGCCTTCGTCCATGACTTCTGCCCGATTGTCCGCGACCCGTTAGCCACGCAAAGTGGTCGCTGCCGTTGAGCGCATCTCGCGCACGACGCCACCCGACACCGGACAGGTCATTCGAATGGACATCTATCGCTTTGCGAAGCGTCTTCGCTTTCGTGACGCATCGCGCGCCTCACAGCGTCACGCATCATACGATGGCGCGTCGCCCGGCGCGCTGCTCGCGCAACTGCGCGACGAATGCGAGGCGATGGCGCGTTATGCGTTGCACCACGGCCTGCCGGTCGCGCCCGAAACGATTGCGCTGTTGAGCGCGCTGATCGACGGCATGCCGTCCGATACGCGACCGGCTGTCTTGTCGGGCGCTTCATCGTCCACCGCACCGTCCACGGCACCGTCCAACGAAACCGCGAATGCCACACCGCGTCACTCCACCTCGGCACAACACGCGCTCGCGTCGATCCACCGCAAGCTCGCGGCGCTGATCGCGCCCGCCACGCCGCAAGCCGTCACGTTGCTGGATGAACAGCATCGCCTCGCCCGCCCGCTCGCGTGGCTCGGTCCGGTTCCGTTGATCCGCCTGCTGACGGTCGCGGCGATTTCGTTTCTGATCGCCGTCATCGCAACCGGACTCTCGCCCGAGGTGTCCGCGGACAACGTCGAGCGCGGCTTTCTCGATTCGCACGGCACGCAGTTGCTGTGGAACGCGCTCTTCCTGCTGTTCTGCGCGGGACTCGGCGCGTCGTTCGCCACGCTGTTTCAGGCGCATCGCTATATCGCGGCGTCGACCTACGACCCGAAGTACGACGCGTCTTACGGCGCGCGGCTGATCCTCGGCGTGATCGCGGGGCTGATTCTGGTCGAGCTGCTGCCGCCGCGGCTCTTCGATCAAGGCGGCATGCACAGCTTCGGCAAACCCGCGCTCGCGATGCTCGGCGGTTTCTCGGCGACCGCCGTGCATCGGCTGCTGCAACGCCTCGTCGATACGCTCGACACGCTCGTGCGCGGCGATCGTTCCGCCGATGTCGACGCCGCGCTGCATACGCGCCGCGCGCAAGCCGCCAGCGAACGCACGCAATGGCAGAGCGAACTCGCCGCCAGTCTGCTCGATCTGCAGCAGTCGTTCGACAAGCCCGATTCCGCCGACACCGCTCGCCGGCGCCTCGCCGAACTCACGCGCGCGATGCTCGCCGGCGATCCGTTCAGCCCTTCATTCCGCCCCTCCTCCACGACATTCTCAAACGACACGGAGTAACCATGCTCTTCCTCTACAACCTGCCAGCCGCCGTGATGGGCATGCTGGTCGTCGGCGCCACGCTCGTTGCGGCGCTCGCCGGCTACCTGCTGTTTCGCCGCTGCTTTCCGATCCGGCTCGACGCCGAGCAGCGCGGCATGACGGTCGCGATGATGTCCGCGGTCACCACCATCAACTCGCTGCTGGTCGCGTTCGCCGCCGTCACCGTATGGGGCACCTACGACGCGGCAGCCGGCACGGTCGCCGCCGAAGCCGCATGCGCGACCGAACTGGCGCGCGATCTCGCGTCGTTCGGCAAGCCCGACGCGCGAGCGGCGCGGCGCGAACTCATCGTCTACATGGAGCACGTCGTGCGCGATGAATGGCCGCAAATGCAGCAGCACGCCCGCGCGGATGCCGCCACCGAAGCCGCGTTCAGCCGCATGTTCGCGACCACCAACCGCATCACGCCGACGGGCGACCGCGAACGGGCGCTGCTCACCGAAGTGCTCGCCCGCGTGAATGAAATGACCAAGCTCCGCGAGCATCGCCTGCAAGCGCTCGACGTCGCGATGCCCGCGACGCTATGGGGTGTGATGCTGATCGCGAGCGCGCTCTCGCTCGTGCTGCTGTACGTGTTGCCCGCGACGCGCTTTCACTTCGGCCTCGTCACCATCTGGGCGACCACGCTCGGGCTCGCGTTCTTTTTCGTCCTGGCCGTGGACCGGCCGTTCGCCGGCGAGGTCAGCGTGAGTCCCGCGCCGTTGCGGCACGCGATCGAAACGCTTGCGGCCGAGGACGAGGGGCGTCCGGGCGCGCCGGCCTGAGCGCGACGCCGCCGGCGAGGGCGGCGCGCTTCACGCCGATAGAGTGCCGCTACAGCCGACGCGCCGCCGCCCGATCGAGTCCCCCTTCCGCCGCGCACGCACGCGTGCGGTCATTCATCCGGGCCGCGAACGGGCGCGGCTTTTATTCATGTACCGCGCATACCGTCGCTTGCAGGTACGCGCTTTCCGGCGTGATATGACGCGACAGCCACAACGCGGCCTCGGTGCGGTTGCTCACGCCGATCTGCCGGAATAGCGCATACAGGTGGTTCTTGATGGTTCCCTCGGCGACGTTCAGCACGCGGCAGATCTGCTTGTTCGACTTGCCTTCGGCGAGCAGCCGCAGCACCTGGCGCTGCCGCGGCGTGAGGCGCTCGAACGCGCGGTCGCCCGAAGGCGATTCCCCGGACGCGACGCCGGCGGCGAGACCATAACTCGGCGGCACGTAAATCGCGCCCGAGGCGACGCGGCATAGCGCATCGGCGAACTCGTCCGCGCTCGCATGACGCTCGACGATGCCCGCGGCGCCCGCCATCAGCGCGTCGGCAATCGCCTGGCGGTACACCGTGCGCACGACGAACAGCCACGGCACCGTGCCGAGCGTGTCCTGCAGCAGCTTGGGCCAGCCCATGCGCGCCGCCCGCTCGTCCCATTCGAGCGTCACCGCGCCGACCGTGCCCGGCGGAAATTCCTCACGGATGCGGTAAATGTCGTCAGCGCACTGAGCCGACCACACCTGGCAAGTGCTATCGCGCCGCCATAAGACATCGGCCACTCCCGCCACGAACAACGGCGGACTATCGATCATTAGAACGTTCATTTTGCGCGGTTCCCCTCGGTAGCGAGACGCTCGGGTTCACGTTATTCGCGTCTCTTCGGCTCGCTTTTACCGCTCTTTTCAAAACGACGCACTAGGTCCGTTGATCCGTGACAAACGTTCTAATGCAAAAGGCACATTAATTCTTTACGATTTTCCATGACCGTCACCCCTGTCTACATCCATGACGGCCGGCCTCTCCAAATGGGCCTTCAGATTATGTAACTTGAATAAAGGCAGTGTATTCGCACTGCCCGGTTTTCACCACTGGAGGTTTGTATGGATGCTAATTTCATCGGTTCCGTCATTAACGCGTTGCCAATGGATCAAATGATCGCAGGCCCATTGAAAGCAATGATTACCGCGCAAACCCAGGCGGCAAAAAGTTACGCCGACTTTCTGATGCAGGTTTGCATTCAGGATGGCAAGGCGGTGGCCGTCCAGTTCGACTACGACGAAACCCTCGTCGACGAAAGCGGCGTATCGAAAGGCGTGGTGCAGAAGACCATGCGCATTCCGCTGCTGGCCGCGATCGTCCATCCGATCATCGCGATCGAGGAAGGCACGATCGACTTCGAACTGGAAATCACGCAGTCGGAGAAGTCGTCGTCGTCGACCGAAGCGGGCGGCGAGTTGCAGGTCAAGCTCGGCTGGGGACCGGTCAGCGTGAGCATGTCGGGCCGCGTATCGCACAAGGCCGAGCAGACCCGCAGCACCGATACGCGCGCCAAGTACTCGATCCACACGCAGGTCAAGCGGCAGCCGCCGCCCGAAGCGCTGATGCGCGTCATCGACTTTCTGACGGATGCGGCCACCAAGCCGGTCGTGACGGAGGACAAGTCGAAGGACGTGAAGGCGCTGCCCGCGACGCCGACCGACGGCAAGCTGATCGGCGAAACCGCGGCCGGCGGCGCGACGCAGGCGGCGGGCGGCCAGCCGCAGCCCGCTCATCAGTAAGCGCGACGGCCACTGACGGCGGACGGACACCATGTTCAATTTTTTCAGGCGGCGCGGCGCGCAACGTTCGCCGGCCCATCCCCCTTCGCATGACGACGCCGCGAACGCGGTTCCGGCCGATGCCGTCGACGGCGAGGCGGCCGTCGCGCACGACGACGGCGGCGCGCCGCCCGGCGCTCCCCCACCCGGCGACACCCCACCGCCGCCCAACGCCAACCCACCCCCACCGCGCGGCCTCGCGCTCGACGAAATCACCCGCGGCATGCAGCACGCCGCGGCCGCCGCGAACCAGTTGCTCGCGCATCAGTACACCGCCGTGCTCGATCAGTTCTTCGATCAGGACGAGGACGGTTTGCTGTCGCCGCGCGTCGTCGAACTCGCGCTCGACGCGGAGCACACCATGCCGGTGCCGCTCGTCGCGCTCGCCACGCCGCGCGGACTCGCGCTCGACAGGATGGTCGTGCATCTGACCGTGCGCGCCGACTTCACCGAAGCGCTGCCCGCGGGCGGACTGGCCGGCGGCGATCAACGCGGGCGCTTCTTCGTCACGCTCGCTCCGCCATCGGCGCGCAAGGATGCCGAGGGCCGGCAGGCGCAACGCGACACCCAGCACATCGACATCGAAATGCAGTTCACGGCGCTCGCGCCGCCCGAGGCGATCATGCGCGTGATCGACGAGTACACCCATCGACTCGTACCGCGCAAACGTCACGACGAACCGGAGAAACCTCATGACTGACCAACCCACGCGCACCGGCGCGCAAGGCATCGACCTGATCAAACACTTCGAGGGCCTGCGCCTTCAGCGCTATCTCGACGCGGTCGGCAAGCCGACCATCGGCTATGGACATCTGATCCTGCCGCACGAGCATTTCGATCGCCCGCTCAGCGAAGCGGAAGCGCAAGCGCTGCTCAGGCGCGACCTGCGCGGCGCCGAATTGCAACTGTGCAAGCTGGTGCGCGTGCCCATCACGCAGCAACAGTTCGACGCGCTGATGTCGTTCGTCTTCAATCTCGGCGCGGGACGGCTGCGTTCGTCGACCCTGTTGCGCTATCTGAACGCCGGCTCGCCCGCTCATGCCGCCGATCAATTCCTCGTGTGGAACAAGGCGGGCGGCAAGCCGCTTGCCGGACTCACGCGCCGCCGCCAGGCCGAACGCAAGCTGTTTCTCTCCTAGCGCATTCAAAGGGGTCTTTCCGATGATCTCGAACCATCGTGCCGCAGCCGGCATCGTCACGGCCGCCATCGCGGTTTGCCTCGCGGGCTTCGCGAGTTTTGCTCACGCGCAGCAGCCGACGCCGCCGCTCACCTGCGACGCCGAAGCCGCGCGCATCAACCAGGCGTTGCAGCTCGCGCATGAGCCGGCGCTGTGCGCGAGGTGTGCCGAGCGGCTCGCGCAAACGCTCGACAGTCTCTACACCGGCGGCGTCCTGCCGAACTTCTATACGTCGGCGGACAACGCCGACTGGGACGACCCGCAGCGCCGCCCCGCGATGATGAGCGGCCGGAGCCTCGCGCGACTACCCGACGGCACGGACCTCGCCGCGGACATCGACAGCGGTTTCGGGCCGCGCGGCATCCACCGTTTGCGCTACACGCAGGCGAACCGCCCCATCGCCGTCACGACGGTGGACCGCGGCGTGTCGATACCGGTGTCGTTCTGCACACGCGAGGCCGCGCGCTGACCGCAAGCAGCGCGGCCCATTGCGTGCGCTATCGGTTCATGGGCCATCCGTTCTATGTCGCATACCGGCCTTCCGCCCCATTCATGCCGATGCGCGGCCCACGTACTCTGCAAGCGTAGTGAGATTCACGCAACGCAAGCCCTACCCGGCCGAAACGCGAACAGAAACGCGAACACCCATGCGCTCGCCGTGCATCCGGCGAACACCAGAACCTACAGGAGCAACGGTATGAATGCGGCAGCCGTCATCGATGATTCGTTATTCAGAACTTTCAGGCAACGCGGCATGCGTCAGCGCCTCGCCCTGCGTTTGCGGCTCGGCGCACTCGTGCTGGCCGCGACGCTCACGAGCGCGAACGCCGCGGACCTCGCCGCGCTGCCCGCGCTCGGCGCGAATCTGCAACAGACGTCCGTCTCCGGGCTGTCGTCGGGCGCCTTCATGGCCGCGCAATTCGACGTGGCGTGGTCGAGCCGCCTGGTCGGCGCGGGGATCGTCGCCGGGGGCGCGTTCGATTGCGCCGGCGAGTCCGACTTCATCGCGCCCGCCGTGGCGGCCGTGACGTTGTGCATGCAGCCGGCCGGCGCTGCGCCGTCGGCGGAAGGCGCATGGCGCGCCGCGCAGCGTTACGCCAAGGCAAAACAGATCGACGACCCGGCCAACTTGCGCGAGCAGCGCTTCTACCTGTTCAGCGGCGCGAAGGACACGGTGGTCGCCACGCGCGTGGTCGATCAGGCCGAACGCTTCTATGAACTGGCTCAGGTGCCGAAGCCGAACATCCAGTATCAGCGCCACCCCGAAGCGGGCCACGCGTTGATCACGAACAATCCCGAAGACTCGCCGTGCAGCGCGAATCAAGGCCCTTACATCAACAACTGCGGCTTCGAGCAAGCGCACGAGATTCTGCGCTGGATTTACGCACGGCCGAATGCGCCGTTGAACGCGCCCGCCGCCCAGGCCGGCGGCCAGTTGCAAAGCTTCGACCAGCGCGCGTTCGATCCCGAGCGCCGCGCGTCATTGGCCGATCTCGCCTACGTCTATGTACCGGCCGATTGCCAACGCGTCGCGTGCGGCGTGCACGTCGCGTTTCACGGCTGCGTGCAAAACGCCGCCGCGGTCGGTCAACGCTTCGTGCGCGGCGCCGGCTACAACGAAATCGCCGATACGAACCGCCTGATCGTGCTCTATCCGCAAACCGAAAAATCGGCGGTCAATCCGCTCGGCTGCTGGGATTTCTGGGGCTACACGAGTCCCGATCCGATCCATCCCAACTTCTATTCCCGCGAGGCGCCGCAAATGGCCGCGGTGATGAAGATGATCGAGCGCCTCGGCGGCGCGCGTCAGTGAACAGCGTCCTTGCTTGCTCGCACTCGCTCTGAACTCAACCCGAACTCAACCCGAACCCGATCCGAACCAGGAGCCGTCATGCTCTCGACCTTTATCACGCAGTGGGAAACCGCCAATCTCGCCGCCTTCCGTTTGTTCAGCCAGCTCGTCGCGCAGTCGGCTCATCCCGCTGGACTCGCGGGCGCCGCCACCGATCCCGGCGCGTGGCGCGCGCTCACGCGCACCGCGTTGCAAAGCGCCCAGCAGTACAGCGCCGCATCGCAGTCGGCATTGGACGCCGGCTGGCGCGAGCAGCGCGAGCGCTTCGCGCTGACCGGCGCGGCGGCCGCGATCAAGGAACTGGCCGCGATTCACGCCGACCTCGCGACGCGCATCGCGCAAGGCCACGCGCAACACAGCGGCGCGCTCAGCGACGCCGCCGCGCAATACCTCGACGACCTCTCGCGCAGCCGCAATGCCACCGACGCCGCGATGGCCTTCGGCCGCTTCGCGACCGATCTGCAGGCGCAGAGCCGCGCGCAAGCGCTGCATGCCGCGTCGGTTGCCGGCAGCGTGTCGCCGGCGCTCACGCAGTGGGTCGAAAAGCACCTCGCGGACGGCACCACGGACACAACCAACACCGCGGAGCCAGCGCAATGAACATCCAACTGCGCTTCATCAACCGGTCCAACGATCGCGGCAACAGCGAAGTGGTGCTGTTCCAGCGCAACGTGGTGCCCGATTTCGACGAGCTGGCGATCGCGTGGAAAGTGATCCGCTTCTGCGGCCGCGACTGTGTCCATCCGTTCGTCTACTCGACCTCGATCGAAATCGCGCTGGGCGACGAGCACGGCAACTACTCGCCGCGCGCCACCGCGCAGGATGGCGAACGATTCATGGTCGGCGTCCATCCGACCGGCCGCGCCCGGCTCGTCGCCGAGCCGGCGCCGGCGGGCGGCGTCGGCGGCGGCGCGGAAATCGAGGTGGTCAACCGCATGACGCGCGGCGCGGTCAACGTCAACGCGTTCAGCGCGGGCAAGCTGATCGCCGCCAAATGGGCCGTCGCGCCGGCCCAGAAGGCCGTGTTCCGCTTCACGCCCGTGCTGTGGATCGGCGCCGCGTCGCAAGTGCAGGAAGGCCGCGCGCTGAGTTCCGCCGTGCTGTCGAGCGACAACACCATGCTGCCGCTCGCGGGCATCGCCGCGGCCGACATCGTGATGACGGGCGGCGGCGGCGGCGCCGACGCGCAGCCCTTCGGCTTCGCGCTCGAAAACGTCGTGCACGTGTAGCGCCTTTCACGCGACGACGCCCGCCGCCCGGCGGGCTCCCCTCCGGTTTCGTTTGACGGCCGGCCCGCCGGGCCGGCCGGTGGGAAGGTGCGCGGCAAACCGATTGCCGTATTTCAAACTTCAAGGAGCAGGCAAGTGGACATTCAGCTTAACTTCGTCAACCGTTCGAATGACGCTAACAATTCGAGCATCGTGATCTTCCAGAAAAACGTCGCGACCGACTTCGACGAACTGGCGATCGCGTGGAAGGTCATCCGCAACTGCGGCCAGGGCGACAATCATCCGTTCAAGTTTCCGATGACGATGAACGTGAGCGCGAGCGACAGCTACGGCAATTACATGCCGCAGCAGCCCGCGAGCAACGGCCAGGTGTTCCAGATCGTGCGCTCCACCTCGGGCGACGTGCTCACGCTCGGCACCGAGCCGGGCAACAGCTCCGAGGTGCAGGTCCGCAACGATCTGCCGAACGGCGCGGCGAACGCGACCATCTACAAGGACGGCAGTCCGCTCGCGACCAAGACGTCGATCGCGCCGGGGCAAAAAGCCGTGTTCCAGTTCAAGCCGACGCTGTGGATCGGCGTGGCGTCGCAGATCGAACAGGGCGCGTTGCTCAATTCGGCGGTGATCTCCGACATCAATACCGAGCTCTCGCTGCTCGGCATTGCCAGCGCCGACATCGTCATGACGGGCGGCGGTCCCGGCCCGCGTTCGCTGCCGTTCACGTTCCGGCTCGAACACGTCGTCATGGCCTGACGAGGTCGCGGCGTCCCACACGCGGCAACACCCAGGCAATACCCAGACGGCGCCGGACCTCGCATGGTCCAGCGCCGTCTCACTCCATTCGGAAAAGGTCAGTCATGGACATCCAGCTCAACTTCATCAACCTCTCCAACGACGTCAACAACAGTCAGGTCGTGATTTTCCAGAAGAACGTCTCGACGGATTTCGACGAACTCGCGATTGCGTGGAAGGTGATCAGCAACTGCGGGCGGGGAGACAATCATCCGTTCGTGTTTCCGATGCAAACCACCCTCACCGCCAGCGACGCCGACGGCAACTACATGCCGCGGCGGCCCGCGCAAAACGGTCAGATGTTCAGCGTCACGCGCGCGGCTTCCGGCAATGTGCTGGGCGTGGCGGGCGCAGCGTCGAGCTCGCGCGAGATCCAGTTGCGCAACGACTTGCGCAGCGGCGCGATCACCGCCGGCGTGTTCAAGGACAACCGGCTGCTCGCGCACAAGACGGGCATCGTGCCGGGACAGAAGGCCGTGTTCGAATTCAAGCCGACGCTGTGGATCGGCACGGCGTCGCAGATCGAGCAAGGCGCGGTGATGAATTCGGCGGTGCTCTCCGATATCAACACCGAACTCTCGCTGCTCGGCATCGCGCGCTGCGACATCGTGATGACGGGCGGCGGCGGCGGCACGACGGCGGTGCCGTATCAGTTCCGGCTCGCGAACGTGGTGATGGCTTGATCGAACGCCGATGCCGTAAAACAGCCGGCCCGCATGTCGCGGGCCGGTTCGCTTTTGAGCGCTCGAAAACACCATCACGCAAGACCTCGATTCATCGCGCATAGTGGCAAGCCTGCAGCGGCGAGGCTTACGTAAAACTTCCAATCAAGTTGTACAGTAAGGTGCCGTTAATCGCGTCAATGCCATTCCTCCTCGACCTGGAATTACCCATGCGCCGATTGATCGTCTCCACCGCCCTGCTCGCCTGCCTCCCCTTCATGTCCGTGTTGCTCGCCGCTTGCGGCGGCAGCGCCGCGTCGCCGCGCATGGTGGACGGCAGCGTGTATCTCGGCCCGGTCGCGGGCGCGACCGTCAGCGCGTATGCGATCGACAGCGACGGCAAGATCGGCGCGACCCCGGTCGCGCGCACCGTCAGCGATGAAAACGGCCGCTTCGCCTTGCCCGGCGATCTGCATTGGCCGCTGCTGCTGCGCGCGAGCGGCGGGTCGTATCTGGAGGAAGCCACCGGCACGAGCGCGTCGGTCGACGGCGGCACGTTGTCCGCGGTGTATGTGGCGCGGCCCTCGGCGATGCTGGTGTCCGCGTTTTCGAGCGCGGTGGTCGCCGATGCGCAGGCCGCGGGCGGCTTGACGCCCGCGAATATCACGGCGGCCGCCGCGCGCGTCGCCGCGTTTCTCGGCGGCATCGACCCGCAGCAAACACCGCCCGCGTTCGTCGCCGCGCACACGCCGACCGGCACGATCACGGACGGCAACCGCATGGCGCTCGCGCTCGGCGCGGAATCGCAAAGCCGCGGCGACACCGGCGCGACGCTCGCGGCCAGCGTGCAAAACATCGTCGCGCAGTCGGCCAGGGGCGACACGCTGGCCGCTTGCCACGCGGGCGCGGGCAACCTCGCCGCGGACGGCACGCTCGCCGCGCCCGCCGAAGAGGCCTGCCCGGTCACGACCGGCGCGGCGAACTTCAGCGTGAATCCGCTGAACCGCTCGGGCATCACGTCGTTGGCGATGCTGAACGCCACCCAGGCATCGGAGAATCAGACCGCCACGGCGTCGGCCGCCGCGTGCGGCGACCGCGTGGCCTTGCTCGCTGAAAACCTGTGGCTGTTCCAGGGCCGCAAGAACGACGTGCAGGCGTCGCTCGCGCCGGGCATGACGAGCAGCAACTGGTCGACCTATCCGACCGCCAGCACGTGGGGCCCGCACGCCGCGAGCTACGGCAGGATCGCGCCGCCCGCGTCGTGCGCCGACGTCGACACGTTCAGGCGCGAACTCGTGATGGCGATCGAGAACTACTGGGTCGATCAGAACCTGAACTACTGCCACCATCACATTCCGGGCTGGACGCCGCCCGAGAACACCGGGTCGATCGACTATCGCGATTCGTCGGCCGGCAGCACCAGCGGCGGTTCGGCCGACGCGCATTCGGCCAGCATGACCTGCACCGCGCAGCGCGGCGCCGACGGCGCGCAGACCATTCAGACCTCGGCGTCGCAAACGCCCGCTCCGATCACGTCGCAAGCGCTGATGTGGAACGGCGCGGACTGCTCGAATTTCACGTCGTGGGTCTATAACTTCGCGGGGCTCGCCAGCAATCAGTTGTCGGGCGCCATCGGCGCGCAGGCCTGCGCGACGCCCGCCAGCGGAGTCGATCCGTTGACGGGCGTGCTGCTCGACATCAACCGCGGCAACATCGGCGCGATGGAGCAATACCTGCTGCCCGGCGACCTGCTGTACATCACGCAGAAAGACAAGGTCGGCAGCGGCACCTTCGCCGACGACTACAAGCTCGCGCACGTGATTACGTGGACCGGCAAGCGCTTCAGCGATTTGCAGGCCGGCGCCGATCGCGCGAAATACGACGTGAACCGCATCGGCCAGCCGGACTCGCGGCTGGGCGGCGACTTTCAGGCGCTGCTCGGTCCGACCGATACGCTCGCGAATCTCGGCCAGCCCGGACACGATCCGTGGATGATCATCGACAGCCACTATGCCGGCCCCGCCTACCGTCCGTTCCTCGGCTGGTACGCGGGCAGCCTCTCGCACGTGCGGCGCATCATCGGCGCGGACGCGGCCGCGGCCGATCCGCAACTCGCCGCGCTCGTGATCCGGCCGCTGCCGCCGACGCGCAAGGGCTGGCTCACGCTCGCGTCGAAACAGGCCAACGCGACGGCCGCCAGCGGCTACCGGCTCGTCTATCAGACCACGGGCACGCAGGCCTGCTATCAGGCCGGCACGCCGCAATGAAGCTCGCCATGCGGCAGCCGCATGGCGGCGTCGAATCACGACTTCAGCATGTCGACATGATCTCAGGAGCTTTGCCGAATCGATCCCGGTGGCCGCAGGCGAACTCGCCCAAGGCGATCTGGACCTCTCGCGGCGGACCGAGGAACAGGCCGCCTCGCTGGATCGAACGGCCGCGAGCACGTCGCCAGGGAAACGAGCCTCGCGCCGATCCCGGCGCATCTCGGCTATGAGGAGGCCGCGACGCTGTCGTGTGTCGGCGTGACCGCATGGAACGCGCTGTTCGCGGACGGCGACGCCAAACCCGGCGCGACGGTCGTGCTGCTCGGCACGGGCGGCATGTCGATCTGCGCGTTGCAACTGGCGCACGCGGCGGGTCTGCGCACGATCATCACGTCGTCGAGCGACGAGAAACTGGAGCGCGCGCGCAAGCTCGGCGCGAATGAAACCATCAACTACCGGCGCACGCCCGAATGGCAGGACGAAGTGTCGAGGCTGACCGATGGCGTGGGCGCCGACATCGTCGTGGAGGTGGGCGGCCGCGACACGCTGCCGCGCTCGGTGGCCGCGACCAAAATGGGCGGGCTCGTGTCGATCATCGGCGGCGTGAGCGGCTTCGCGGGACCGGAGCTCGGACTGCTCGCCGTGATCGGCGGCATCAAGCGGCTGCACGGCATCATGGTGGGCAGCCGCTCGATGCTCGACGACGTCGTCAAGCTCGTCGACGCGCATCGAATCAGGCCGGTCGTGGATCGCGTGTTCGGTTTCGAGGATGCGCCGGCCGCGTATCGGCATCTCGAGTCGGGCCAGCACTTCGGCAAGGTGGTGATTCGCGTCGCGCCGTAACGCGGCGCTGCTCGATCCTTGATGTCGTCGATGTCGTTGATGTCGTCGATGTCGTGAATGAATCGAAGCGAGACGGTGTGCGTGCCGCGTGTCACGGCACGCACGTTGGCAGCTTCATGCGCGGCGCCCGCGGGCGCCGCGCCAGCACTCAATTGCCATTCGTGCCGTCGAACCGGACGATCTCGATCCAGTTCGCGCCCTTGCCGACCGGATACTGACCGATTGCGCTCAACGCGCCGCTCTTACGGTCGATGCGGTAAGCGCTCAGGCTCGTCGACAACTGCCCGGCCGCCAGCAGGTAACGGCCCGACGGATCGATGTTGAATCCGCGCGGCTGCTTCTCGGTCGGATACGTGCCGATGCGCGTCAGCTTGCCCGAGGCCGTGTCCACCTTGTAGGCCGCCAGCGTGCTGGAGGTGCGCTCCGACGCATACAGAAAGCGTCCGTCGGGCGTCAGGTGGATATCGGCGCCCCACGGCTTGTCGCCCGAAAAGTCGGGCGGCAGGATCGAGATGGTCTGAATCGGCTTGACGTTGTCGCCGGCGCGATTGAACGCGAGCACGTGCAGTTTGCCGTCGAGTTCATCGATCAGATACGTGAAGCGCTGATCCGGCGAAAACACGAAGTGGCGCGGGCCCGATTTCGGCGGCAGCGAATAGGCGGGCGCGGCGTCGTCGGCGAGGCGGCCGTTGGCGGCGTCGAACTTCAGACGCAGCCACGCATCCGCGCCGAGCACCGAGGCGAACGCGAAGCGGTTGTCGGACGTGGTGCGGATCGCGTGCGCCATCGGTCCGGTCTTGACGGTCTGCTGCACGTCGCCGGCCACGCCGTCGCGGCCGATCGGGTTCACCGCCAGCAGGTTGCCGCCGTAGGAGGCCGACAGCAGGTAGCGGCCCGTCGCGTCCGTCGAGACGTAGGCCATGCTGTCCGCGAGCGGCGCTCGCGCGAGTTCGATCAGCCGGCCGTCGAGCGGATTGACCGCGAAGCTCACCACGCGATACGGCTTGGAACGCAGCCCCGCGTACAGCCGCAGATGATCGGGCGACAACGCGAGGGGCATGACCGTGCCCGCGACCGCGACGGTCTGTACCGGCGCGAGCGCGCCGTTCGATTCGTCGAGGCTGAACACCGAGATATCCTGGCTGTCGGCATTCGATACATACGCATAGGTCGCGGCCTGCGAGACGCCGGACACGACAGCGGTGCCCAGCACGAGGGCGGCTACACCCAGGGCGCGTTTAACGCTCATGCTCATACTCCCGTTGGAAAGATTGGAATCGTTGGAATGATCGGAACGACCCGCGCCGGCGGGTGAAGACTCACCGGACAACCGACCCGGCTCGCAGCTTATCTCATCGTGCGGCGCGTGCCTGATCCGGCACGGCCGCGCGTCGCGATTAATGCACGGCTAACGCGCGGTTAATTCGTGGCTAGTTCGCGGCGAGTCGGAATGCGGACACGGCATGCGTCATCGACTGCGCCTGCTGTTCGAGCGCGCTCGCGGCGGCGGCCGCCTGTTCGACCAGCGCGGCGTTCTGCTGGGTCACCTGGTCCATCTGGCTGACCGCCTGCCCCACCTGCTCGATGCCGGCGCTCTGCTCGACGGTCGCCGAGGTGATCTCGGCCATGATCGTCGCGACGCCCTGCACCGCGCCGACGATCTCGTTCATGGTCTGCCCCGCCTGCACGACGAGTTCGTTGCCGCTGCGGATATCGTCGACCGACGCGGCGATCAGCGCCTTGATTTCCTCGGCGGCGTTCGCGCTGCGCTGCGCGAGCGTGCGCACTTCGCCCGCCACCACCGCGAAGCCGCGGCCCTGCTCGCCCGCCCGCGCCGACTCCACGGCCGCGTTCAACGCGAGGATGTTGGTCTGAAACGCGATGCTGTTGATCATGCCGGTGATCTCGGCGATCTTGTGCGAACTGGCCGTGATGGCCGTCATCGTCTGCACCGCGCGCTGCACCACGTCGCCGCCGCGCTGCGCGACGTCGGCCGCGTTGGCGGCCAGCGTGCTGGCCTGACGCGCGTTGTCGGCGTTCTGCTTCACCGTCGAGGTGAGTTCTTCCATGCTTGCCGCGGTTTCCTCCAGCGAAGCCGACTGCTGCTCGGTCCGGCTCGACAGATCGACGTTGCCGGCGGCGATCTCGCGCGCGCCGCCGTGGATCGCCTCGCAATTCACGCGCACGTTCGAGACGGTCCGCGCGAGTCCCGACTGCATCCTCGACATGGCGTTGAATAGCTGGCCGACCTCGTTCTTCCCGCCTTCCGGGATCGACGTGGTCAGATCGTTACCCGCTATCCGGTCGAGCAGCGCGGAGGCCTGCTGCAACGGACGGATCACGATCCCGCGCAGCGCGAAATGCGTCGCCACGATCAAGGCGAGCGCGAGCGCCACGCCCGTCACCACCATGCCGACGACCCACGCGTATTCGCGGTCGCCCTGGGCGGCGGATTCCGTGGAGAGCGCATCGGCGAGCTTCTGAAACTTCTCGACGTTGGCCGAATACGCCGCGCCCGAGGCCGTGATGTCCTTGTCGTTGATCGCGACGTAGGCGTTGGTGTCGCCGCGCCGCAGCGCGTCGAATGCGGTGTTCAGGAGCGCGGCCAACGAGGTCGACGAATCGAGAAGCTGTTGCTTCAACGCTTCGTCCTGGCCGGGAAAGAGCGCTGCCGCGCGGAACGCCCTGGTTTCGCGATCCGCTCGGTCCAGCGTGGTCTGCGCGCTTTTGAGCGCGGAGTCGCGCGTCTGTTCGTCATTGCGCTCCTTCAATGCCGAGTAGGCGCGCGTGAGCGCCGCGCGGGTGCGGGTCGTGTCTTTATAGGCGTCGTTGACGAGCACTTCCTGGCTCGCGATCTCGTGCAGAAGCCGGGCGTTGTCATTGGACCGGCCGAGCGTGAGCACGCCCACTACGCCGCCGAACAGGATCATCCCTGCAAAAACCACCAGCACCGCGAGGAGGCTATGTCTTATTGTCAAATTGCGCATCGAGCCAGAGTCCGTTGGTTATCGTATGACTCGTTAACGACCGGGATGCGCCGACCTTTAATTCCGGCTGGACACCGCTGCCAGCTTCGCGCGCGCTCAGGCCATGTCGAGCGTCGACGCGTCCAGCGTCTGATCCGACAACTCGGTGAGAACCCGATTGCGTCCGGCACGTTTCGCGGCGTAGAGCAATTGATCGGCGCGCACCAGCAACGCCGCGACCGCCTCGCCAGGGCGATAGCGGGCAATGCCGGCACTCGTCGTGACGCGCAGCGTTGCGTCGATTTCGTCGAAGCGCGACGACTCCAGCACGGTGCGCAAGCGCTCGGCGATCCGGTACGCGAACTTGCCGTCGGCGCCCGGCAGCAGAAGCACGAACTCCTCGCCGCCGATCCGCCCCACCACGTCTTTCTCGCGCACCGCGCCGCGCAGGATCGCGCCGAACTGGCGCAGCACCGCATCGCCGGCCGCATGGCCGTAACGGTCGTTGATGGACTTGAAGTTGTCGATATCGAACGCGATCAGCGCGAGCGGCTGGCTTCGCTTGTCCGCGACGCGGCGGCCCGCGAGGCGTTCGAACGCGCGCCGGTTCAGGGTCTCGGTGAGCGAGTCGAGATCGCGTTCGAGAACGAGCCGGTCGATCACGTCCGACATCGCCGCGGCCAGCAGCACGAGTCCCAACACGGCGCCCATCAATGCGAGCGACAGTTGCAGCAGAACCCAGAACATGCTCTGCGCGAAGGGCGCGGTGCTATGCGGCAAGGGTTGAATGACGGTGAGCGGCGTCCTGATGAAAAAACTTGCGCCGAAAATCAGCAGCACCCAGAGAAGAATGTGATTGATGGTGCGGCCACGGCAGCGTTTCCTGAAACGGAGCGCGGTGAACACCATCAACAGCCCGGCGCTGAGATTCAGAATGTAGATCCGCACCAGCAGGTTCGAGGCGACGTAGGAGAAGTAGTACATGCCGCCCATCACCAGCGTGAACATCGACGCATGCGCGGCGAACCGCAACCGAAGCCCGGCCCTGCGCAAGACGCCTTCGGCCAGCAGTTGAATACTGGGCACGTAAAACGCGGCCGATAGCAGCGCGTTCGCTCGCCATTCATCCGGCAAGTGACATATCTGCACCGCCGAGCCGAGTGCGAAAGCACCAAAGGAAGCGGCCAGAAAGCGCAGATAGCGCAGCCGTTTGTCGTAGACCCACGCCCAGGCGAAGCTGAGCGCAAAGACGGCGGTAATGCCTGGGATGATGAGTTGAATCAGTTGATTGGGCGTTATATGAGCGGGCATGTGGCTCGTTCTCCGCTGCGCTGCCGGCCCGGAACAATCGGGCAATCGGGCCTGTGGGCGGCGGTTTCGACAGAGCGTGTATCGTCGCCAGCCGCCATTGACGACTCTGCCAGAAATGGACGTGGCGCCCGGTACGGCCGCACGATTGTACGCTCCAGGTGAGTGAACCGGACGCCTCGCGGGCAAGGCCGGTTCGCTCATAGGCGCTCAGGTCCGTGTTTGGGATTGTGTCTTTCGAGGCCGTATTCAAGGCCGCTCGACGCGGCAAGGTGCGAGTCGCGCCGCCGCTTCGGCCCGCCATGACCCGCTACGGCCCGCGACGGGCCGGGTCTGCGTTCGTCGCGTGCCTGCGCCACGGCTACTGCTTCATCGCGCGAGCCGGCCCCGTGCCGACCGTTTGCAGACCGCCATCCGTGACATACGGAACGATGCCCGCCGCGCTGATCCGGCTCGCGGTCTGGGTCGCGCAGGCGTCGTCCGCGGGCGCGCAATAGTCGATTGCGAGTACCGGCAGCCGGTATTGCTCGCGAATCGTTTTCGCCTGCCCCAGCAGCCATTCGCGATCGGCCGGCGCGATCTCCGTGTAGCGCTGCCCCGCCTGGTCCCAGCCGCGATACAGCGATTCGAATGCCACTGCGGACACCAGCGAATGAACCTGCGGCAGGATCTCGAAGCCGCGATTGAAAATCAGCCGCGCACGCGGAAAGCGCGCCTTGATCGCGCGAACGACCGCGACCAGACCGCGTTCCTGCCGCGCCCTCGTTGCATCCGTTTTGGCGACGAGCTGGTAGGAATCGAGCGTGTCGAGAAAGAAACCGCGATAGCCCTTCTTCCACAGCGGCGCGATCACATGCTCGACGTAGAACGCGGGCCAGTCCGCCGCGTCCTGATCGATCACCGTCGCGCCCCACACCGCGTTGTCGCCGACTAGCCACGCCTTTGGAATCGCCGCGTAATACGAACGCTGCGGCGTCACCTCCCCCACGCTCACATAGGCGAACCACGCGGTACGCGCGCTTTTGTGCCTGAGCGGCTCGAAGCCGCTGTCCGGTTCGATCACCGCGACATCGAATTCGCGCAGCCGACTGACCGGCGGCTGCGCGCCGTAAAAGAGCGCAATGGACGGCGCGACGCCCGCGTCGGCCGACGCGCGTTCATGCGCGACCGACGACAGCAAACCGACGATCACGAGACGCGCCGCGCACACGACACGCCGATAAAACCCGCGCATCGAAGCACGCCCGCGCAGCGCATTGCTCATCTGAAATTCTCCCGCCTAGTTGCGCAGCATGTAAGTCTCGTACTCGAGCGACGCGAATTTGCGGTCTAGCATCATCACCGCGGCCATCACGACGACGAGCAGCGCGAGCGCGAAACCATAGCCGTACCAGTCCGGCCCGAGCCACAGCGTCATGCCGGTGAACAGCCCGTTCAGCACGACGAAGGCCGCCGTGAGCCTGAGCACGGCGCGGCGTCCGTCGAGATAGAAGAACACGTTCAGCAAACCGAGCAGCAACACTTGCAGACTGGCCGAGATCACATCCACGATGAGCAGCGGCAAATACAAGGTGGAAATGCCCAGCGCTTCGAGCACGAGGTGGCCGAACGCGAGAATCAGCAGCAGCACGACAGCCTGAATTTTCACGATCTCGAAGAGCCCCGCGCGCACGCTGCCGACCATCATGTCGCGCATGTCGTTGATGTGGCGCAGCGTCGCGCCGCTGCGCACGGCGTCGTAGAAGCGGTCGTAATACTCGACGAAATCCGCCTCGATCCGCACGAGGAAGGTCGCCATGCCGGGCATCACGCACACGTAGGCGATGAACACGGGAAGGTCGTAGATCACCGATGCATGCAGCGGTCCGATCACGCGCGCGCCCGTTTGCGGCGCGTACCAGAACATGAACTTGTCGATCCACACGCCGAGGTTGAACAGCAGCCCGACGAGCGCGAGGCTCGGATACGCGAAGCGCTTTTCCAGCACCTCGAACGAGATGAAGCGCTCGCTTTGGTAGTTGCGGTAGATCAGCCCCGAGAGGCCCGCGAGCAGCACGATATGGCCCGCCACGAAGCCGCCGAGCAGGCCCGGCAATCCATGACGATTCAGCATCAATGCGAACGCGACGGTGCAGCCGTAGCCGAGCGCGAATACATAGAGAATCTGCCGATATTGTTTGACGCTCGACAGAAAGATCACCGCGATCCAGATATTGCTGACGACGACGAAGCCCGCCACCATCAGCAGCCGATAGACGAGCGGCTCGCCGCGAAAGCCGAACGCCACCGCGAGCACGCCGAGTACGCCCGAGGCCGCCGTCGAGATCAGCACGACGCCGTTGTAGTTGGACAGCACCAGGTCGTCGCGCTTCTCGAACAGGCGGTCGGAAATGAAGCGCGTAAACGACAGTTGCAGCGGCCCGGTCAGGATCAGGCTGCAGGCGATCAGATACGTCACCGACACCTGGAACTGCACGATCGCGTACTTCGGTATCACGAACGCGAGGCTCAACAGGCCGATGATCAGAATGCCGAAGATCGACAGAATCAGCGGCCCGGAGCTGATCAGCCCCGCATAGGCGTAGGCGCGCGCGACGCCGAACAGCGTCTGGTGCTTGAGTATCTTGCGGAGTTCGAAACCGATGCCGGCCATCAGCGCACCTCTTGCGGTTGAAGCCGTGCGCCGCCGTCCGGCGCGCCATGATGCATCGGACAGCCGCCGCGCGCGGCGGCGGCCTGGCCGCTCGCGCGATCGGCCCGCGTGGGCGCGGCCGTCAAACGTTCATACAGCACACGGTATTGATCGATCATCTGCTTCTTCGTATAGAAACGCCGCACGCGCGCGAGGCCGGCCTGTTGCGCCGCGAGCCAGCGCGGTTCGTCGCCGAGCAGGTCGAGCACGGCTTGGGCGAACGCGGCCGGATTCGCGATCGGCACGACGCTGCCGGCCGAACCCAACGCGCGATCGTCGTCGCCGTAGCCTTCGATCAACTGGCGGCATGAGCCCACGTCGGTCGTGATCGCCGGCACGCCGGCCGCGAAGCCTTCCAGCACGACGAGCGGCAACGCCTCGCTGATCGAGGTCAGCGCGATCACGTCCACTTGCGGCAGGATCTCGTCGATGCGCTGAAAGCCGAGGAACTTCACGTTCGCCGCGAGCCCGAGACTTTGCACCAGCGCGCGGCACTCCAGCGCATAGGCCGGGTCTTCTTCTTGCGGGCCGACGATCCAGCCTTCGATATCGGGCATCGTCCGCGACGCGATGAAGAGCGCGCGAATGAAGGTCTTGATGTCCTTGATCGGCACCACGCGGCCGATCAGCGCGACCACCTTGCGCGCACGCGCCACGCGTTGCGCGACGAGCGGCGCGAGCGCGTCCACGTCCACGCCGTTCGGAATGTTGCGCGTGCGCGAGGCCTGCGCGCCGTCGGCGATCTGCCGCTGGCGATTGGTCTCGTAGAGCGCGACGATGTCGTCGGCGGCGTCGTAGGCGAGCTTGCCGAGCGCTTCGAAGAAACGCACCCACAGTTCGCGGAAATAGCTGATCCTGGAGATGTCGCGCTCGAACGCGCCGCGGTTGTCGCGGATCCACTGGCTTTGCAGCAGGTCGATCTTGCGTTCCTTCGTGTAGATGCCGTGCTCGGAGACGAGCAGCGGCCGACCGCTCCGATAGTGCAGCAGCGCGCCGAGAAAGCCCGCATAGCCCGTCGACACCGTGTGATACATCTTCGCCGGCGGCAACTGTTCGGCCACGCGCGCAAGCTGCCACAGCGGTTTGTGCATGATGCGCACGGTCCAGAAGTAGTCGGTAAACGAAGGGTCCGTGCAATAGCGATGGTACTGGTCGACGATGAAATCCCATGCCGCGCGGCTGGAGAGAAACTGTTCCTCGTTGAGCGGGCCGTGGTCGCCGATCAGTTGCACCATGTCGGCCATCAGCGCGCCGGGGCTTGAGGCTGGATTCGAGCCGCCGTTGCGCCACGCGTCGTGCAAGGCGGCCGAGCGTGCAAACGCTTGCGCATCGCCGGGAATTTCACGCGACGCCTCCTTGTCGGCGAGCGCCGCTTCGTACAGGTAGTGCGCCTCGAAATGCACGACGTTATCCGGCAGCGCATAAGCGGCGCCTTCGTAGTCCTCCTGGCGGCTGCCGACGAACACGATCGAAAAGCGCAGTTCGGGATACGAGCGGATCATGTCGTTGACCCAGCTCGACACGCCGCCGCGCACATAGGGGAACGTGCCTTCGAGCAGCAGGCAGACATCGGCGTCCGCGGCGCGGCGCAGCAGTGATGGTTTCATGTTGACCAGTAACGCGCGACAGGTTTGAGCATCGGCAGCGTCGCGGCATTGCCGAGCGACGCCAGCAGTTCGGACACGCGCGGAAAATCGCCGCGCAGGAATTCGACTTCGGCCAGCCAGGGCACGAGGCGCTCGCGCGGAAAGCCGAGCGCCTGGGCACGCGCCATGTAGGTGGCGGCTTCGTCGGCGGCGCCGTTCGCGAGCGCGAGGCGGCCGCGGATCATCCACAGCGCGGCGTCGGCGTCGTCGATATCGAGCGCCGCGCGGGCGTGGCGATCGGCCTGCTCCAGCGTGTGCCGGTAGACCGCGCCTTGCACCAGGTTCTGATAGATCAGCTCGAAATACAACTCGGCAAGCTGACGATTGATCGCGTGACGCCGCGCATCGGTGCTCGCCGTTTCCAGGCTTTGCGCGGTCTGGAAGATGCGCTGCGTCACCTCGTTTTCCGCCTGATCCAGCGTGCCGTAGGCGATCAGGCGCACGTCCTCGACCGGGTCGGCAAGCAATTCGCGCAGCAACGTGCCGGTGGTGCGCGTCGGCATGGTTTGAATCGCGACGAGCGCCGACAGACGATCCGACGCATTCACCTGCGTATTCACGATGCGCGCCTGCAAGCGGGCGCCGCCGCCGTGCGAGACGCGCGACATCAGATGCGTGACGAACTCGGGCGCCGGCACGTCGTCCAGTTCCTCGCCGCTGTGCGAGCGCGGATAGCAGGCGGCCCACACGCAGCTCGCGAGCACCACGAGCCCGCCGAACAGCGGCACGAACGCGCAGCCGAGCCACAGCAGCAGCACGCTCCAGCCGCGCGGCTCACGATAGCGCACCGGCAGCAGCGCACGCACCAGCAGCGCCTGGAGCGCGCCGCCGAGCACGTCGATCGCGACGACGGGCAGCAGCGGATCGAACGCGGTGTGCCGGTTCGCGATGCGCCAGATCAGCGCAAACTGCACGAGCGCGATGAGCACGATGCCGGCGAAAGCGGCGCTGGCGCGGAGCACGCTCGACGCGCGGCGGACGGATTCGGAGCGCATGGCGTCAGACCTCGAGACCGCTGCGCACGAGAAGGCGCTTCAGCGCCGCGCCCGGCTCGCCGCCGCCGAGATGCAGCGTATGCACGCCGATGCGCGCGCCTTCCAGATCGAGATTGAACTGCGCGCGCAGGCTCGCTTCGATCCGCGCGAGATAGCCGTCCACGCCGGTCGCATCGGTGGCGGGCATCAGGTTGATCAGCACCGAGCGCCCCGCCGCCTTCACCGGCCACATCAGATCGAGCGCGCGGCGGCGACGCATCACATGCTCGAAGAACGAATCGCCTTCGTCGTCGTGCGGAAACACCAGCGCGACCAGCGACGAGGTAATGCCCGCCGTGCCTTCGAGACGCGTGAGGCGGCTTACGTCGAGCGCGAATTCATACGGGCAGTCGGGCACCGCATGCAGGATCGTGCGCACCTGCCGCGAGTGTTCGACGCCGTCGGCGTAGTAGCCGAGCAGGACCAGCAGCAATTGCAGGTTGTCGAAGTTCAGCGACAGGAACGGCATGCGCCTGATCGCCAGCACGGCGAGCAGGCGCCCGTCCGCCGAGATCACCGGCGCGCACACCAGCAGGCTCGTGTGCGTGGCCGGATGCCCGCCGCTCCTGATATGCGCGACCGCTTGCGTTTCGAGCGCGCGGGCGACGAGTTCGTCGCGCGGTTCCAGTTCGAACGCATCGCCGATGCGCGCGAGCGCTTCATGCGCGAGCTTGCCCTCGTGCACCGCATACAGCGCGGCTACTTCGATCTGACACGCCTGGGCGACGAATTCGAGCAACGCCTGCGCGCCCGGCAGGGTCCGCGCCGGCGTCATCGGCACGGTGTCGAGCCCGTGCGCGACCGACAGGCGGCGCAACTCGGTGATCGAATCGCGCAGCGTGGTCGGCTTCGACAACAGATCCTTTTCGAGCCGCTCATGCGACAGGCGCATCAGGTAATGGCTGTTCGTGATCGCGACGAGCCGGTCGTTCAGGTAATCGTTCAACGCGTTCGCGCGCTGCGCGCGGTTGCCCCACGTATCGCCGAAATGCCCCGCGACGATGGTCTGCAACAGGCCGCCGGTGAAGAACAGCGTCGGCCATGCGTCGGCGCTGCCGCGCATCAGCACCTGCCATGCGCCGATCAGCATCGCGCACGCCAGCAGACCGAGCAGCGTGCCGTAGCGCAGCGCGACGATCAGCGGCGCGAACCACAGCCACGGAAAACCCGCGTGCAGCAGGAACGGATCGTTGCGGTCGAGCGCCCAGCTCAACACGCCGATGACCGCGACGAACGCGATCGTCTCGACGATGGAAAACGGCCGCGCCACCGCGGGCGCAACGAAACGCCGCAACGCGCTCAGATTGCCGAGCGGATTCGAATGGCGCGGCTTTGCCGCACTGGCGGCGGATTGCGCGGTGACGGTATTCACAGCCGACTCCTCATGACGTGTCGAGATACGGATGACAGCGTGCTTGCGCGACGCGGGACGTGACGCAAGATGTGAAGCAAAATCTGAAGCAACCCGCGCATCAACCGCGCGAGCGCAGCGGCGACAACAGGCTGCCGATCAGCGACGAAGCGACGCTCGCGAGACTCGAACGCGTCCAGCCGCTCTTCGAGCCCGTGGCGCTCCACACGACCTGGCCCGAGGCGACGTCGATCAGTTCGAAGGTGACGCCCGCCACCGGCTCGCCGTCCACGCCGACCTTGTAGCGCCACTCTTCCACCGCGCCGGTCAGCACGTATTTGACGTGCTGCTCGCGCGCCCAGGCGAGTTTCTTCTCGCCGAGCTCGCGCTGCGCGGTGTCGAACATCGCGTTCGCCGACGCATCGACGGGCGCGATCCGCACGTCCGTCAAGCCGTTCGCGCGCAGCGTGTTCGCCGCGATCGCGGCGGCGCTGCTGCCCGCGGCCGGCGTTTCGGTGAAGTTCGCCATCGACACGATCGCCACCGAGTCCTTCACGCCGAGCGCCGGCGAACCCGTTTGACGAATCGAACCGCACGCGCCGAGCACGAGCGCGGACGCCGCCACCACCGCGGACCACTTGACGAGGCCGCGCCATCTTTTCATGTTGTTCATCGAACCACTCCTCAGTAACGTCGTTATTCATCGCAGGCGCGGTCCGCCTGCGTCGCCAATAGAACGGAAAATCGAACGGAATCAGTAGTACCAGCTATAGCGCGCGCCCAGCACCGTGACCGGCGTGCCGATCTTCGACACGCGCTGGTGTTGCAGGAACACGGCCAGGTGATCGCCGCCGAACACGGTGCCCGCGATACCCACGTTGAACTGCGGCCCCCAGCCCTGTATCGAGTCGTGCAGCAGGCCGACGTCGAAGAAAGGCCGCCAGCGGTGCGTGTACTGTTCGAGCAGATCGTTGCCCGCGCCGAGGAAGAAGCCGTATTGCGTGTAGGTATCGGGCATGAAGTCGCGCGGCGTCGCCGGTTGCAAGGCGACGGGCAACAGCCGCGTGATCAGCGCGTCGGCCTGGCCGCTCGCGCCGTAGCCGCCGTGCGTAATGAGCGCGCGCAGCGTGTAATCCGGGTACTGCGTGCGGATCCGGTAACTCACCTCGCCCGTCGACAGCACGCCGCTGCCCAGATACGTGCGCGCCTGGCTGTAGAAGCGGTCCGCCTCCACGCTGCCCCTGAACGTGAGGCGCTGCGTCATCCGATACGTGAGGTCGCCGATCAGGTTGTCCTTCATGCCGCCGACCAGCAGCGCCTGGGTTTCGTCGGCGACCTGGTTGCGGCCCGCGCGCAGGCCGAGCGTGAGCGCCGAGTTGCGGCCCACCTCGCCGGCCAGGTCGAGCGTATAGAACGAGGCGGAGGCGACGCGCCGGCCGCCCGTGATCGTGAACGACGTATCGCGCGTGCGCCGCTCGCCGTAGATGTTGAGCCAGCGGTCCACCGAAGGCACGTTGACGAGCTGCGTGATGTCGGTCGAATGCTGGAAATGCTGGACCGCCGTCACGCCGACGAGATAACGCTCGGCGATCTTGCGGCTGCCCGCGAGCGTCGCCTCGACGTAATCGAGCGGATGCTCGACGTAGTTGGTGACGCTCGCGTCGAGCGATTGCGGCCAGTCGAGCGCGGTCTCCGTGACCCGCGTATGGAGTTCCGTGTCCTCGGGCGCGCCGCCGAGCGCGTCGAAGGCAAGCTGCTGCGCGCGGTCGGGATGATCGACGGCGATCGTCGCGTCGATGCGGTCGTAGATCGGCAAGCGCGAGCGTTCCTGGTCGAGCAGGCGCTCCATTTCACCGACGTCGTTCTCGGCCAGCGCGATGGTCAGGCGCGCGTCGGCGGGACGCGACAGGCGCTCGGCATACTGCTGCGCGAGCCAGCGCTTCGCCAGCGGATTGCTTTCGTGCGACAGCGCCCATGCGATCGCCACGTCCTTCGCGACCGCGCCGCGCAAGCGTGCGTTTTGCGGCAGATCGGCGCCTTGCATCGGCGCGCCGCCCGGCAGACCCTTCACGTTGCCGATCAGCGTGCGGCGCGTTTGCGCGAGGTCGGCGGGCGTCGCGTGCGCCGACATGAGGTCGTCGAGCAATGCGGCGGAGACGTCGCCGGTGGCGAATTCCGTCGACAATGTCACGCGCCGGCCGCGCAGATCGGCCGCTGCTTCGGCGTCTCGTGTGATGCGGCCGCGCGTTGATGTGCTCGACGCGTTCGATGCGTTCGACACGCTCGATGTGCTCGACACGCCCGGCGTGCTTGACGCGTTCGACACGCCCGACACCTTCGACGCGCTCGTTGCGTTCGCTGCGCCCGACACACGCGACACACCGCGCTCTTCCACGAACCTCGCCTGTTCGCTCTGCAATTGCAGCCACACCTTCTTGCGGATCGTCCACGCGAGCCCCGCGTGTCCCGACTGTTCCTGGGCGTCGGCATAGGTGAGCAGCCACAGCGGATCGCGCGACATCATGCCCGCCTGGCGGCGCAGATATTCGAGCGCGGCGACCGGCCGGTTCAGGCGCATTTCGGCCGCGGCGAACGGTCCCCACAGCGCCGAGCTTTGCGCCGCGCTGCCGCGCCAGCGCTTGAGCGCCGCGCGCAGGTCGGCGTCGCTGCCGTAGTCGACGAGCGTCCACAGATAGGCGGCGTTCACGTCGGCGCCCGCGCCCGGCAGATCGACCGCGCGCTTCAGATCGGCGAGCGCGTTTTGGGGCTGGCCGATCAGGCGATAGTATTCGGCGCGCACGCCGAGCAAGGCGGGCGACGCTTCGGCGGTTTTGCGCTCGTCGGGCGTGAGGTTCGCGAGCAGTGTGGCGATGCGGTCCAGCGCCTGGGCGTCGAGGTAGTAATAGATCGCGTCGCGCAACGCACGCGCGCTGTGCTCGCGGTGAAAACGCAATTCGGCGATGCGGCCCGCGTCGATCGGATACGGATCGTAGAAGTCCGTCATTTCGCCGAGGTCCTCGCGCGTGGCCGCACCGCTCGCGAGCAGGTGACGATACGCTTCGTTGGCGTCGCCGTCGCGTTGCAGCAGGCGCGCGAGTTCGGCGTAGTTGCGCCAGAAGATCGGGTCGCTGTCTTTCGCGCCGGCGCGCGCGGCGCTCAACGCGGCCAGCGATGCGCGATAGTCGCCCTGGCGATACAGCACGCTCGCGGTGCGTAATGCGGCGGTCGCGTCGTTCGGATGACGCGCCTGCACCGCGCGGTAAGTGGCGAGCGCCTGGTCGTCGTGGCCCGCGCGTTCGGCGAGGCCGCCTATGCGCTGATCGATCGCGTCGCCGTTCGCGCCGTTCGTATCATTCGCGCCGTTCGTATCATTCACGCCGCGCGGCAGCGAGCGCAGGAAGGCGAGACCGTCGTCGGGACGGCCGAGGCGTTCATAGGTCGCGGTGACGCTATCGACCAGCTTCATATCGCCGGGCGTGGCGCGCGCCTGATGAACCAGCGCGACCAGATACGCTTCGTCGTCGTTGAGCATCGGCGCGATGCGCAGCACGTTGCGCCAGCCGACCGGATCGTTCGACACCTGCGCGTATTCGAGCCACGACTTCAGCGCCAGCGTGGGCTCGCGGTTCCATTCGGCCACCTGCGCGAGACGCTTGACCCACAGCGCGGAACGCGGATCGCGCTGCACCTGTTGCGCGGCGATTTTCTGCGCATTCGGCAGGTCGCCGGATTCGACGAACGCCTGGAATACGGTGTCGGCGATGGCGAGGGTTTGGGGGTTCGCCGCGCTGGATGTGCTAGCTGCGCTTGCTTTGTTGCCTGCGATTGCTGCGCTAGCTATGCTTGCTGTGTTAGCTCCGCTTGCTTTGTCGGCCTGGCTGGCTGCGTTAGTTAAGCTGGCTCCGCTAGCTGCGCTGCCTACACCCGCCACCTCCCCCATAGCCGCGACGCGAACCACACCCACCGCGCCCCGCCCCCGCACATCGCCGCGCATCGCCGCGCGCAAACTCGCGAGCGCGAAACCATCCCCCTGCGCCACAGGACCATCCCGATACGCGTACTGCGCGAGCTGCTGCCGCGGCGCGAAATCCCTCGCCCCATCGCGCGGCCCGAGCGACGCATAACGCGCCAGCATCTTCGCGTAGCGATCGACGGCTTGCGGACGATTCGCCGCGCGCGCCAGATTCAGCAACACCACCAGCGTGGCCGGGTCGTCGGCGAGCCCGGCGCCATGCGCGTCCGCCGCCGCGAGCGCTTCGTCCAGCAGATTGCCCGACTGCAATGCGCGCACGCCGGCCACGAAACAACGGCGCTGCTCGTCGCGCGTGCGCGCCGCCGCTTGCTGACGGAACCAGGCGTCCGCGGCCGCGCGATAGTCGCCCACTTGCAGCGCGTAACGCGTGATCTGCGTGTCCCACTTCGCGCGGCCATCGGGATCGTGCGCCGACAGCCGCGCGTAAAGCTGCATCGCGAGATCGGGCAAGCCGACGCCGGCCGCGCGCTGCGCGAGCCATTCGAGATCCTTCGGCGCCCATTGCAGCCTGGCCGCCTCTTGCAGATGCGCGCGCAGATCGTTCAACTCGCGGGCGCGCCGCGGATCGTCCTCGGCAATCGCAAAGGTGCGCTGCTCGGCCACGGAAAGACGCAGCATGGTCGCGCCGCGGCGCATGTCGTCGGTGCCGAGCGCATCCATGCGCGCGGCGATCCGCTCGGTATCGGCGGTGCGGCCCAGATACGAATACTGCGCGCCGAGCAGGGACAGGAACTCTTCGTTGTCGGGCCGCACTTTCGACCAGGCTTCCAGATACGCGACGCTCAATTCGCTGGGCGCGCCGACCGACGCCACGCGCTGGCGCAAGCCGCCGCGCGGCGACACGCCGTAGATCGTCAGCAGCACGACGCCCGCCAGCAAACAGACGAGCCAGGTCGGTGCGATACGGGGACGTTTAGCGCTCACAGGCAATCTCGACGGGCTGATAGTTCACCTGCAAACCGGCGGAGGCCGGCGTATCGAAGCGCACGCCCGCGCCGTCGCGCGGGGTGGCGACCGCGCGTCCCGCGACGCTCACGCTGCAACCGCGCGCGTTGGCGAGCCTGACGAACGGCTGGTAGTAGCCGCCGAATTCGAACGACATGCCGTTGGCGTTGCGTCTGAAGTTGCGCACGAAACCGTTGGCTTCGGCGATGTAGGGCAACGCGCCCGCCTTCGCATCGGTCGTGTTGAACGACACCCGCGCCGCGCCGTCCGCGATGTGGATATAGGTGCCGTCCGGACCCGCCGAATAGCCGGTGACGCCGGCCGACGCGCGCAGATCCGGCGCGCTCGACAGCGGCCAGTGCAACTCGCGCACCTCGCCGTTGCCGCGCACGATCCAGTCGCCGCCCGCAGGCTTTCCGGCATCTGCGTTTGCATTTGCATTTGCATTTGCATCTGCATCCGCATCGGGCTCGCCACGCACCGCGCGCGCGACCGCGAACGAACGCCAGTCGAGCACCTTCTGCGTGTAGTCGGTCATCTGCACGGGCAGCACGGCTTGCTTGAGCACCGCCGTGAAAATCTGATCAAGCGCGCGCAGCGACGCGACTTTCGTGCCGCTGTACATGTGGTAATACAGATCGATCGGCTTGAAACGCAACGGCTTGTCCGTCATGTCGAAGGTTTCGAGCACGCGCGTGAAGCCGTAGAACGGGCCGAGCCAGTCGTTCGTGTAGACGTTCTCGTCCTGATTCGGCGCATACACCTGGTACGCGCCCGGCCCCTTGTCGACGCCGATCGGCGCGATGTTGGTCCAACTGCTCGCGCTCTTCGTGATGACGGTGTCGCCGCCGTTCACGTTCGCGACGCCCGCCGCATACACCTTGCGCACGACGAGCGCGGGCGGCTTGCAGTTGCCCGGCCATTGCAGGATGGCCGTCTTCTTGCCCGGCGGCGCGAGACGCGTGTTGATGTAATCGATCGAGCCCGTCACTTCGCGGTCGATGTCGAACGTGTAGTTCGGAATGACCAGCGAAAACGCGGTGTCGCCGCCGCCGCGGTCCACGCGCTCGCCGGTCTTCGCATCCACGCTGCCCCAGTCGAACGGATGCGAGTACGTGTGCGTGCCGATCGCGACATACGGCAGCGCGAACATCTTGCGCGCGATCTCTTCCAGACGCGGCGAGATTTTCGGATAGAGGCCGGTCGGCCCCACTTCACCCTCGATCACCGAGAGCGTCATCGGCACCTTGTAGCGCGTGAAAATCTGCTGATACAGCGCTTCGCCCGAGTAGTCCGCGCCGGGAAATTCGGCGCGCGACGCGAACCCGTCGCCGTCGACGTGCGACATGAAAAGACGCCGCCCGTTCTCCGTCGTCACGCTCGGCGACGGCATGCGCTGCAGGCGCAACGCGGCGGTGAGGAACGAGATCGGTTGAATCGCCCAGCGTTCCTGGTCGATGCCGTTGAGCGAGACGACCGTGTACGGGCTCATCGCGAAGCCGCCCCACGGCGTGATCGCGATCGGGTCGAGGGTCGCCTGGCCGCTCGTCACGCGCAGCAGCGGCCGGCTCGCCGCGCCGACCCGCACGCCCGTCAGATCGCGTGGGCCGAGCTTCGGATCGATCTCGAAGCCGACCATCGGATCGCGCGAGACCACCTCCACCTTGTCGCTGAACGGACCCGGCACCGCTTGCAGATCGAGCGCGCGTCCTTCGTCCTCGGCCGCGTCGAAACCGAACTGGCCGAGAAACGCGACGGGCACGTGCGACGCGATGCGCGCATCCACCCATGCGCGCCACACCGCGCTGTCCTGCGTGCCGCTGCCCTGCAGCCACGCGACGACGCCGGCATAACGGTCGGGCGTGATGTCGCCGGGGAGCGTGTCGTTGACGTTCGCGTACTCGACGTCGTAGCCGAGATAGTTCAGCGGCGTCGCCAGATCGCGCACGCCGGGGGTTTCGTCGAGCAGCAGATCGTCGCCCGTGTCCTGCACGACGAGCACCTTGCGCGGCAGCACCTCGATCGCGCCGATGCCGACCACGCCGCGCGCCACGTCGGTCACGTAGGGCGTGACGCCGGTCGCCACCACCTGCGCGGCCGTGTTGCGGGCGCAGGCGCGATCGTCCGCGGGGCAGTATTCGATCGATACCACCGGCACGCCGGTCTGCTGCATGAATGCTTGCGCGCCGGCGACGCGCGCCGCGCGCTCGTCCGCGGACACGACGGTCTGCAACGCGCCGTTCGCGCTCACGCCGCTGACGAGCGACGGACCGGCCACCGCGTACAGCGCGTTGGCATGCGGCATCGCGAGTTGCAGCGCGTCGGCGCCGCCGATCACGAGGCGCGCGTCGGGATGCGCCGCGTGTATCGCGTCGATGGCGGCAAGGGCGTTCGGCGTGTCGAGCAGGAAGCCGCGAAAACCGCGCTGCCACAGCGGCTCGATCTGGCTCGCGACGAAGGCGGCCGGCGTGCCTGCGGCGGCATCCGCATGCGTGCGCGCGAGCCATGCGGTATGGCGCAACGGATGCGCGGACGGATCGAAACCGTGCGCGGGATCGACGACGACGGCGTCGAAGGCCTGCAACAGATCGACCGGCACGTTGGCGCCGTCGAAGAATGCGAGGTTGACTGATGGCGCGCGATGCGGTTCGGTCGCTTGCGGTTTAGCTTGCGGTTGCGGTTGCGGTTGCGGTTGCGGTTGCGGTTGCGCGGACAACGGCGCGGGTTGCGGTTGCAACTGCGCTTGTGCCGGCTGAGCGATCGCATTCGCGCCGCCCAAAGCGAGCACCGCGACAACCGCGCGGCTCAAGGCGCGCATGACGAAGCGTGGACGGGCCGTTTTCCGCTCTTGCCGCGACGGCCCCGACATGTTCCGAGGTGCATCGCAAAGCGCCGGCCGTGCTTCGAATATCGTTTGAATCCCCAAGGTCATGTGATTTCTTCTTCGGTTTTATTGCTTTTACCGATCCGCGTCGAACACGGCCGCCATCGCCCATCTACCCGTTAATGAGCGCCTTTCGTCCAGGCAGCGCATTCTAATAGCTCTTTTTTTCAAGCGCACCACTATTCTGTGGTTGAAAGCATGGCGTTGAGATGGTCAAAACCAGGCAAACTTTAATAACCTGCTGGCTATTTCCAGCAAACAGAACCTCGCAAACGTTTTACCGCTGCGAGAGGCAATGTTTAAGCAAGCCATGGATTTGACAAAAGTTAACGGAGCTGAAAGCATTTGAAATTTTTGGCGGGCGGTCATGCAAAGCACGCGGTGCGCAATCCAATTGCAAGGTTCGCGGATCGGCGAAAAAACGTGCATAAAAGCGAAACTCCCGCCGCCTGGGTGGGCCGTTGACGGGACGTTCCGTCGCCGAGCAAGAGCGAAGCGCGGTGGGCCGTGGCTCGGCTATTCTTACCTCCCGCTATCGAGCAGAATCGTTTTCAGGCAATAATTGCCTGATACCTGGGCAATAAAGCGCGATTTTCCGTAGGCTCTAATGAGACATGGCGCGGGCCGATCGCCCCAATACTTTCTGATCCGCGTTCCTTCTAAAAGCTTTCCGCTTCATAAATTAATTTTGTTTTCGCGCACTGCGCCGGATCGCTTCGCTCTGCCCTTGGACTTCGCAAATTCTGGTGTTTTTCGAATGACGCGATAAAGCCCAAAAAAACATGATTAGAGGGATAAACGTTAAATTTTGGCGGGATTTTCGCCGGTCCTCGGCCGACCGGCCAAACATAATAAAAAACCCGCAAAACGTTTGCGGGATTCCAAAGCCAACCCATCGTCATCCAATCGGACCAAGCGAGCGGCACTAGCGGCTCGCGCCTCGGGCAAACTCACCCCGCCTCGATCGCGCTTCGGGAGCGAAAAACGGATAATGCATGTCAAGCCGCTTTCATTCGTCTGCCCTTCACCCGCAACTGAAAAATTCCCCATGCGTATCCCACCGCTCAAGGCGATCATCGCGTTCGAAAGCGTGGCCCGAACCAAAAGCGTGAATCGCGCGGCCGAGGAACTGGGCCTGACCGCTTCGGCGGTGAGCCATCAACTCAGCAATCTGGAGTCGATCATCGGCCAGCCGCTGTTTCAGCGGTCCGGGCGCGGCCTCGTGCTCACGCCGACCGGCGAGCGCTATCTCTCCGATGTAACGGGATCGCTGGCCGATCTCAGCCGCGCGACCGAACGTGCGTCCAGCCGCAAGGAAGTGGACATCCTGCGCGTGCATTCGAGCCCGAGCTTCGGCCTCATGTGGCTGCTTCCGCGGCTGTCGTCCTTTCAGGAGGCGAACGGCGACATCCAGCTCAATCTGGCCTGCTCGTACGAGAACGTGTCTTTCTCGAACGGCTACTACGACATCGACATCCGTCACGGCTATGGCAACTGGAGCAATCTGGAAGTGAAAACCATCCGGGGCGAGTTCATTGCCCCGCTGGCCGCGCCGAAGTATCTCGAACGGCATCCCGTGAACACGCCGGCGGATCTGCTGGCGCATCGTCTGATCTATTCGGAAACGCCGCTCGTCCAGTGGAAGCAATGGTTCGGCAGAACGGGCGTGTCCGCGCCTCAAAAGACGTTCGATTTTTCTTTCGACCGCTCGTACATGTCGATCGAAACGGCGGCGCTCGGCCTCGGCATCGCGCTCGAAAGCCTCATGCTCGCGTCGGTGAAAATCAGGGACGGCCTGCTCGTCCCAGTGTTCGACGATAGCTGCGCGGTCGAGGTCGGCGCGCACCACCTGGTTTACCCGAAGCAGAACGCGGAACTGCCGCGCGTCGAGCGGTTTCTTGCGTGGATGGAGCGCGAGGCCGCCGCCTCTTCCGCGGCTCGGCGATAGTCGGAGCGCTTCGCGCCGGCCACAGTCGACACACCTGAATACCTGAATTTTTCTCAGCCATTGTTGAGCGTTTCCGCGTTGATGCCGCCGGCCCGCGAGCCGACACTTCAGGCATCAAATCAACACTCAGGAGACAAGCGATGTTGCTGGAGAACAAAATCATCATGGTGACGGGCGCGGCATCGCCCCGCGGTATCGGCAAGGCAACCGCGAAAGCGCTTGCCGCCCAGGGGGCGCAGGTGGTGATCCTCGATCTGCGCGAGCAGGACGCGCAGGCGGCGGCCGCCGACCTCGGCGCGCAACACCTCGGACTCGCGTGCGACGTGACCGACAAGACCGCCTGCGTCGCGGCCGCGCGCGCCACGCTGGAGCGCTATGGCCGGATCGACGGGCTCGTCAACAATGCCGGCATCACGCAGCCGGTTCGCACGCTGGAGATCGGCGGCAAGGACTTCGACGCGATCGTCGACGTCAATCTGCGCGGCACGCTCTATATGTCGCAAGCCGTGATTCCCGCGATGAAGGAGCAGAACGGCGGCAGCATCGTCTGCATGTCGTCGGTGTCGGCGCAGCGCGGCGGCGGCATCTTCGGCGGCCCGCACTACAGTGCCGCGAAGGCCGGCGTCCTCGGACTCGCCAAGGCGATGGCGCGCGAGTTCGGCCCGAACCGCATTCGCGTCAATTCCATCACGCCGGGTCTGATTCAGACCGACATCACGGGCGACAAGCTCACACCGGAGATGCGCGTCGAGATCATCAAGGGCATTCCGCTCGGACGTCTCGGCGACGCCGCCGATGTCGCGAACGCTTGTCTGTTTCTGGTGAGCGACCTGTCGAGTTACCTGACGGGTGTCACACTCGATGTGAACGGCGGCATGCTGATTCACTAAATCACTACTAAATAGCGCCGCGTTTTTGCGCGGCTTGGGTTCGCGTGCACCTGGGACAACCCGGGGCGCGACAGCTTGGCATGGGATCGGAGTAAGGCGCTAAAGCGCCAACTCCGATCGACCGCAAAGCATGGGACGAGAGTAAGGCGCTGAAGCGCCAACTCTCGTCGACAGGAGACAACCATGAAATCCAGATACAGCGCGCCGCCCGTCACGGGCGATGCGATTTCCCGTAGCGACTCGCCGACGTTCGAAGCCAAAACCTACGCCAAGGTCAGCCGCCGGCTCATTCCGTTTCTGATGCTGTGCTATCTCGGCGCCTATCTCGATCGCGTCAACGTCGGCTTCGCGAAGCTGCAAATGCTGAGCGACCTGCGCTTCAGCGAAACGGTGTACGGCATGGGCGCCGGCATCTTCTTTCTCGGGTACTTCCTCTTCGAGGTGCCGAGCAATCTGATTCTTCACAAGGTCGGCGCGCGCCGCTGGCTCGCCCGCATCATGCTCACGTGGGCGGTGATTTCAGCGAGCTTCGTGTTCGTCAAATCGCCAACCGTCTTCTACGTGCTGCGCTTTCTTCTCGGCGTCGCGGAAGCGGGCTTCGCGCCCGGCGTCATCCTCTATATGACGTACTGGTTTCCCTCCGCGCGCCGCGCGAAAGCACTGTCGCTGTTCTTCATGGCGATTCCGCTCGCGGGCATCATCGGCGGCCCGCTGTCGGGCCTCATCATGCACTCGCTGCAAGGCGTCTATTCGATGGCCGGCTGGAAGTGGCTGTTCCTGCTCGAAGCACTGCCGTCGCTGGTACTCGGCGTGGCGATCCTGCTGTATCTCGACGACGGCATCGCCCACGCGAAATGGCTCACCGATACCGAGAAGGCGCTGCTCGCGCGCAACGTCGCCGGCGACAACGCGCACAAGACCGCGCATCTGTCGATCAAGGCCTTCATCGGCGACCGACGTTTGTGGCTGATGGCGGCAATCTACTTCTGCGTCGTGCTCGGTCAGTACGGACTGACATTCTGGCTGCCCACCATCATTCGCAAGTCCGGCGTCGCGGACCCGCTGTGGGTCGGCATCTTCACCGCGATTCCGTATCTGTGCGCGATCGTCGCGCTGCCGCTGGTCGGCATGAGCGCGGACCGCTTTCACGAGCGCCGCCTGCATCTGGCGATTCCGATGCTGATCGCCGCCGCGGGTTTCGCCACGCTGCCGCTGCTCGGCAGTGTCGCGGCCTCGATCGTCTGCCTGAGCATCGCCGCGGCCGGCATCCTCGCGTCGTCATCGCAGTTCTGGTCCCTGCCGACGGCGCTGCTCGGCGGCATCTCCGCCGCGGCGGGCATCGCGGCCGTGAACTGCTTCGCCAATCTGGCCGGGTTCTTCTCGCCCGCGATCGTCGGCTGGCTCAACGATCTCACCGGCAAATCCACCGCGGGCCTCATCTTCATCTCGATCGCGGTGACGCTGGGCGCCCTGCTCGTGTTCCTCGTGCCGGCCAGGTCCGTCAACCGCTGAAAGACCGGACATCTCTCGATATCAAAGGAGTCGTACATGGACAACGCAACCCTTACCGAGGACGCCACGCTCGCCGAGCGCGCGTACCGCATCCGCAGAAACGCGCTGCTGATGGGTGAAGTACAGGGCCAGGGCTATATCGGCCAGGCACTCGACATCGCGGACGTGCTGGCCGTCGCCTATTTCGGCGCCATGCGCTACCGCCCCGAGGATCCCGCATGGGACGAACGCGACCGCTTCCTGCTGTCGAACGGGCATTACGCGATTGCGCTCTACGCCGCGCTCTTCGAAGCCGGCATCCTGCCCGCCGACGAACTCGAAACCTACGGCAGCGACGACAGCCGTCTGCCCATGTCGGGCATGGCGAGCTACACGCCCGGCATGGAAATGTCCGGCGGCTCGCTCGGCCAGGGCCTGACGATCGCGGTGGGCCGCTGCCTCGGTCTGAAGCATCGGGGCTCGGATGCGTTCGTCTATACGCTCTTCTCCGACGGCGAACTCGACGAAGGCGCGATCTGGGAAGGGCTGATGTCCGCCGCGCACTGGAAGCTCGACAACCTCATCGCCATCGTCGACGTGAACAACCAGCAGGCCGACGGCCCCTCGACGCAGGTCATGGCGTTCGAGCCGCTGGTCGACAAGCTCGAAGCGTTCGGCTGGTACACGCAGCGCGTGAACGGCAACGACATCGACGCAGTGAAGCGCGCGTTCGATAGCGCCCGCCGTCACGACAAGCCGCAACCGCGCATCATCGTCTGCGATACGAAGATGGGCTGCGGCGTGCCGTTCCTCGAGGAACGCGAGAAGAACCATTTCATCCGCGTCGATGCGCACGAGTGGCAACTCGCGCTCGACGCACTCGAAGCCGGGAGGCAAGCATGAGCACGATCCAGAACAAGCCGCGCCTGAAAACCTCCGCGATGATCGCGTCGATCGCGGGCGAAGGCCAGCTCACGCGCTCCGCCCCGTTCGGCCATGCGCTCGCCGAACTGGCGCGCACGAAAACGAACGTGATCGGCATGACGGCCGACCTCGGCAAGTACACCGACCTGCACATCTTCGCGAAGGAATTTCCGGCGCGCTACTACCAGATGGGCATGGCCGAGCAGTTGCTGATGGGCGCGGCGGCCGGCTTCGCGCATGAAGGCGCGCAACCGTTCGTCACGACGTATGCGGTGTTCGCGACGCGCCGCGCGTATGACTTCATCCATCAGGCGATCGCCGAGGACAACCTCGACGTGAAGATCGTCTGCGCGCTGCCGGGGCTCACCACGGGCTACGGCCCGAGCCACCAGGCCGCCGAGGACCTCGCGCTGATGCGCGCGATGCCGAACATGACCGTGATCGATCCGTGCGACGCGCTCGACATCGAGCAGATGGTGCCGGCGATCGCCGCGCACGACGGCCCCGTCTATGCGCGCCTGTTGCGCGGCAACGTGCCCGCCGTGCTCGACGAATACGACTATCGCTTCGAGCTCGGCAAGGCGAAGCTGCTGCGCGACGGCAACGACGTGCTGCTGATCTCGTCCGGGATCATGACGATGCGCTCGCTGGAAGTCGCGAAGGCGCTCGAAGCGGACAACGTCGGCGTGGGCGTGCTGCACGTGCCGACCATCAAGCCGCTCGATACGGCGACGATTCTGCGCGAAGCGAAACGCACCGGCCGCATGGTGGTCGTGGCCGAAAACCATACGGTGATCGGCGGGCTGGGCGAAGCCGTGGCGGGCACGCTGCTCGGCGCGGGCGTCACGCCCGCGTTCCGGCAGATCGCGCTGCCGGACGCGTTCCTCGCCGCCGGCGCGCTGCCCACGCTGCACGACCGCTATGGCATCTCGACCGGCACGATGGCCGCCACGATCAAAACGTGGCTGGCCTGAGCGAGCGAATCGCGGCTGGGGTTTCGCTCCGCTGTCCATGACGGGCGCGAGCGAACCACGGCGCGGTTCGCCGCCCCCCTCGCGCCTTACGCGCCGGGCCTCACGCGCGCGCGCCGTCGAGACGGAAGAACGCCACCGCCTCGGTCAACTGGCGGCCCTGGTCCTCCAGCGAGGTCGACGCGGCCGCCGCTTCCTCGACGAGCGCGGCGTTCTGCTGCGTGACCGCGTCCATCTGCGTGATCGCCACGTTGACCTGCTCGATGCCGCGGCTCTGCTCGCCCGAGGCCGCCGCGATTTCGCCCATGATGTCGGTCACCCGCGCCACCGCCTGCGTGACTTCGGCCATCGTCTTGCCCGCCTCGCCCGCGAGCGTCGAGCCGTTGTGAATCTTTTGCACCGAGGCGTTGATCAGGTCCTTGATCTCCTTGGCCGCGCTCGACGAACGCTGCGCGAGACTTCTGACCTCGCTCGCCACCACCGCGAAGCCGCGGCCCTGCTCGCCGGCACGCGCGGCTTCCACCGCCGCGTTGAGCGCGAGGATGTTGGTCTGGAACGCGATGCCTTCGATGATCCCGGTGATATCCGCGACCTTGGTCGAACTCTCGCTGATGTCGGTCATCGTCTCCACGACCTGTCCGACCACGGCGCTGCCTTTCAGGGCGACTTCCGAGGCATTGGCGGCGAGCGTGCTCGCCTGCTGCGCGTTCTCCGCGTTCTGCTTCACCGTGGACGTGAGCTCTTCCATGCTCGACGCGGTTTCCTGCAGCGACGACGCCTGCTGTTCGGTGCGCGACGACAGGTCCTGGTTGCCCGAGGCGATCTGGCTCGACCCGGTGGCGATATTGTCCGCCGAGGTCCGCACCTGGGCGATCAGCTTCACGAGGCTCGCCTGCATCTCGCCCATCGAGGCGAGCACGCTGCCGCGCGGCGCGGCCTGCGCGCCCGGCACGGAGCCGAGATCGCCGCCGGCCACGCGCCGGGTCACCTCGCCCAGCGCAGCCGGCTCCGCGCCCAGTGCGCGCGTCACGCTGCGGGTAATCAGGAATGCCGCGACGAGCGCCGCGCCGATTGCCGCGAGGCAGATGCCGATCAGCAGCATGCGCTGCGTCGCGTAGTGTTGGGCCGACTCCTGCATCAGGGCCTGGGCCCGGTTGCGGGTGAATTCGCTATACGTATTGGTCGCCTTGACGAGCGCCGCGAGCAGCGGACGGCATTGCTCGTTCATCATGGCGATCGCCTCCTCGTGCCGCTTGTTCAACGCGGCGTCGACGATCGCGAGCGCGACCGGCCCGTACTGGGCCTCGACCCGGTCGATGTCGGCCACCAGGGCGCGCGCCGCCTCGTTCGCATCGCCGGCGTTCGCGATCATCTCCTTGAGTCGCTTGAGCCGAGCCTGCACGTCCGCGTGCGCCTGGTTCACGGCGGCCTTTTCGATTTCCAGATCCGCCGGCTTCGTCACGAGCACCAGATTGCGCGCGGCGATCGCACGCCGGTCGACCGCGGTGCGCACCTTCGCGGCCACCTCCGCGCGGGCGCTAATGCCGCTCACGTAATCCGAGAAGCGCTCGTTCGCATCGTTCAATGCAACGAGCGCGAGCACCGATACCCCCAGCACCATCGCCGCTAGCACGCTGAACGCCGTCGTGAGCTTCGCCCGTACGGTCATCTGTCTGGAATTCATGCTTCATACCTCCACCGTTCGCCGGTTTCGTCATATTCGCCGCCCTGCGCGGCCATCACCTGCTGCCCTGGTGCTTGTTGCTATGTCGGCTGCATCACAACGGTCCTTGAATGCCGATGCGCCCGCCAATCGTTTGCGTCAGGGTTCAGGAGCGATGGGGCTTACCCGGCGCCACCCCGCGCGACGGGGTGCGATCTGGCAATGCGGGTTCGTTGTTGTCCTCGTTGTTGTCCCATACGCGCGGCCGTCTGGGAAAACCCCAGGACAACGATCGGGACCCCGCCGGCCCCGTCCCGGCGCGGTTTCAGCGCCCGGCTCGCCAGATCGTTACCCTTGGGATAACAGACGCGTCCCGAACGTGATTGAACCGGGATACCCCGCTCCCTAGACTCGCCTCATGTCCTGAGCGAGAGCGCACATGTCCGGTCAAAGTCAGTCCTCATCCCGTTGGGCCACCCGCCGCGCGGAAAAGCATCGCCGGCTCGCGCGCGTCGCAGCGATCGCGGACGGCGCGGTTCTCCCCGCCGAGCGTATCGTCGACGTCCTGCAAGCCCTGATCGCCCCCGGCGACCGCGTGGTCGTCGAGGGCAACAACCAGAAGCAGGCCGATTTCCTGTCGCGCTCGCTGGCGAAAGTGGACCCGGAAATCGTCCACGACCTGCATCTGATCATTCCGAGCGTGAGCCGCGCCGAGCATCTGGACCTGTTCGAGCGCGGCATCGCGAGGAAACTCGATTTCGCCTTCGCCGGCGCGCAAAGCCTGCGCATCTCGCAGTTCCTGCAGGACGGCATCCTCGAGATCGGCGCGATCCATACCTACATCGAACTGTATGGGCGGCTGTACGTCGATCTGACGCCGAACGTCGTGCTGGTCGCCGGCTACAAGGCGGATCGGCAAGGCAATCTCTACACGGGTCCGAGCACCGAGGACACGCCCGCCCTCGTCGAAGCCGCCGCGTTTCGCGACGGCATCGTGATCGCGCAGGTCAACGAGATCGTCGACGACCCGAAGGACCTGCCGCGCGTCGACATCCCCGGCTCGTGGATCGACTTCGTGGTGCAGTCGGACAAGCCGTTCTTCATCGAGCCGCTGTTCACGCGCGATCCGCGCCTCATCACGCCGGTTCAGGTGCTGATGGGGATGATGGCGATTCGCGGCATCTACGAGCGGCACCAGGTGCAGTCGCTCAATCACGGCATCGGCTTCAACACGGCCGCGATCGAACTGCTCCTGCCGACCTACGGCGAGAAGCTCGGCCTGAAGGGCAAGATCTGCAAGCACTGGACCCTGAACCCGCATCCGACGCTGATCCCCGCGATCGAAACCGGCTGGGTCGAGAGCGTGCATTGCTTCGGCGGCGAACTGGGCATGGAAGCCTACGTCGCGCAACGGCCGGACATCTTCTTCACCGGCCGCGACGGGTCGATGCGCTCCAATCGCGCGATGTGCCAGCTTGCCGGGCAATACGCGGTCGACATGTTCATCGGCTCGACCTTGCAGATGGACGGCGCCGGCAACTCGTCGACGGTCACGCATGGCCGCCTCACCGGCTTCGGCGGCGCGCCCAACATGGGCCACGATCCGCATGGCCGGCGCCATGCCACCCCCGCGTGGCTCGATCTGCTGCAAACGGACAGTCCGCTGGAGCGCGGCCGCAAGCTCGTCGTGCAGATGGTCGAGACGTTCCAGGCGGGCGGGCAGCCCACCATCGTCGAATCGATCGATGCGGTCGACGTCGGCCGCGAGTCCGGCATGCCGCTCGCGCCGGTCATGATCTACGGCGACGACGTCACGCACGTGCTCACCGAGGAAGGCATCGCCTATCTGTACAAGGCGCGCTCGCTCGAACATCGCAAGGAGATGATCGCGGCGGTCGCGGGCGTGACGCCCATCGGCCTCACGAGCAGCGCCGACAAACTCGCGACGCTGCGCCGCGACGGCTTCGTCGCGTTGCCGGAGGACCTCGGCATTCAGCGCGGCGAAGCCACCCGTTCGCTGCTGGCCGCGAAGAGCATGGCCGATCTGGTCGACTGGTCGGACGGTTTGTATGAGCCGCCGGCGCGGTTCAGGAGCTGGTGATGCGCGAGACCCTCGCCATGCCAGTAGCGCGAGCGCGACGCGCGACACCGGATCTCGCCGGGCGTTTGGGCGAACACGTGATCGCGGCGCTGATCGAGGAAGCCACGCTCGCGCCGAAGCCGGGACTCGTCGACATCCGCAGCCGCGGCGCGCATCACGATCTCGACTGGGAACTGATGTGCGTGTCGGCGCTTGCATTGCAGCCGACCTTCACCGAACTGGCGCGCGCGGGCCTGGAGATGCAGCCGATGCAGTCGCTGCAACGTATGCAGTCGCTGCGCGAGCGCATCGGCGCGATCGGGCGCGACGGCGAAGCGCGCATGCTCGACGCGACGCAGGGCGTGAACACCCATCGCGGTGCGATCTGGGCGCTCGGGCTGCTCGTGACCGCCGCGGCGGCCGGCCCCACCGACCCCGCCGACCCCGTCGACCATACGCCACACGCCATCGCCGCGCGCGCCGGAGCGCTCGCGCGTCTGCCCGACCGCCACGCGCCCGCGCTGACCGGCAACAAGGGCGAGCGGGCATGCCTCGACTACAACGTGGGCGGCGCGCGCGGCCAGGCGCAAGCCGGCTTTCCGCATGTCGTTGACGTGGCGCTGCCGGAACTCTCACGCTCGCGCCGGCGCGGCGACAGCGAGACGGCCGCGCGCCTGAACGCGCTGCTCGCGATCATGGCGAGTCTCGACGATACCTGCGTGCTCGCACGCGGCGGCCCCGGCGCGCTCGTCGAGTTGCAGGACGGCGCGCGGCGCGTGCTGGCGCTCGGCGGCGCCGCGTCGCTCGCCGGCCGCCGTCACCTGAAGCTGCTGGACCGGCGGCTCGTCGAACTGCACGTGTCGCCCGGCGGCGCAGCCGATCTGCTCGCCGCCGCCCTCTTTCTCAACCGGCTTCACCGCGAAGCCGCTCCTACGACGCAGGCTTAGGAACGCATATG
>Ga0105251_10000028_pt1 | contig 126517 bp, 116 predicted proteins | sample KBSS64metaG_FD_80424 | JGI IMG/M metagenome (GOLD analysis project Ga0105251, IMG submission 80424) | Switchgrass rhizosphere microbial communities from Kellogg Biological Station, Michigan, USA - KBS S6-4 metaG | ecosystem: Host-associated > Plants > Roots > Rhizosphere > Soil | place...
GTTCATGGGGGGGGCGCTGGCGTCTGTCGATCTTCCGGCGCTGGCCGTAGGGCTCAGCCATCCGGGCCTGATCATTCATGATGGCGATGATCGCGTGGTACCGGTCGCCCAATCCCGGGCGCTGCATGAGGCGTGGACCCGCTCGACGCTGATTGAAACTCGCGGACTCAGCCATCGGCGCATCCTGTCTGATGCTGACGTCATCGCCCGTGCAGTCGGGTTCATGACCCCGACCGCCCATGTGCTTGAAAGGCAGGGCTGAGTCCGTACCAACGTTCGCTCTTTTCCGGCTCCCGCGACTGTTGATCACCTCCGCCTGCTTGGGTGGATTCGCGGGAGCTGTTTTTTTCTCTGGCCTTGATGCTTAGCGTGTCCCCTCGCTTCATCCCCTGCAACGGTCTTGTCGAAGCCGTCGAAAAAATCCGTATTGACATATCGGTAAATCTCGATATCCTGCGCTCATGGAACTGGTCGAAATATTCAAAGCCCTCTCGAACCCGACGCGCCTGCAAATTCTCAAAGGCCTGAAGGATCCCGTAAAGAACTTCCCGCCTCAGGATGAAGGCGACGTTCTCACGGTGGGCGTGTGCGTGAGCAGTATTCAGGAAGGTATCGGGCTGTCTCAGTCCACGGTGTCGGGCTATCTGGCGACCCTGCAGCGGGTAGGGCTGGTCGAGGTTCGGCGCATCGGTCAGTGGACTTACTACAAGCGCAACGAAGCCACCATTGGCGCGCTTGCCGAGGTCATAGGGAAAGACTTGTAGTTTTTTTTGCCGCAACATATCGAGATATCTCGATATCCCTAATTATAGATACGAGGATTCCTCATGAAAGCGATGGTATTGAAGTCATTTGGCGGGCCTGATGCGTTCGAGGTGTGCGATGTGCCCAAGCCTGTCCCTCACGCGGGGCAAGTGCTGGTCCGGGTGCACGCCACTTCCATCAACCCGCTGGATTACCAAGTACGGCGCGGCGACTACCCCGACCTGGTGCCGCTGCCGGCGATCACCGGGCACGACGTCTCGGGCGTGGTCGAAGCGGTGGGGCCGGGTGTGACTGCTTTCGCACCCGGGGATGAAGTCTGGTACACGCCGCAAATATTCGAAGGCGCCGGGAGTTACGCCGAGTATCACGTGGCCGACCAAGGCATCGTCGCGATCAAACCTGCCGCGCTCAGCCATCTTGAGGCGGCCAGCTTGAGCCTGGTAGGCGGCACGGTGTGGGAAGCATTGATCGTGCGGGCGGCGCTGCGGGTGGGGGAGAGCATCCTGATACACGGCGGCGCGGGCGGGGTCGGGCATGTGGCGATCCAGCTGGCAAAAGCCATGGGCGCCAAGGTGTTTACCACCGTGCGCGAGGCAAACGCGGAGTTCGTGCGTGGCCTTGGGGCCGATGTGGTCATCGACTATGAGAAGGAGGATTACGTTCACGCCATCATGACTGAAACCGCTGGCCGAGGGGTTGATGTGGTGTTCGACACCATTGGCGGCAACACACTGTCGCGCAGCCCCGACGCGCTTGCCCAGTTGGGCCGCGTGGTGTCGATCGTGGACATTGCCCAGCCGCAGAACCTTGTCCAGGCCTGGGGCAAGAACGCGAGCTATCACTTCGTGTTTACCCGGCAAAACCGCGGCAAGCTCGATGAACTGAGCGCACTGGTTGCACGGGGTCAATTGCGGCCACATGTGGGCGCGGTTTATTCACTGGCCGACATCGGACTCGCCCATGCCCGGCTGGAAAGTCCCAACAACGGTCTGCGAGGAAAGATCGCGATTGCGGTCGAGCCATCGCTCATCCCTTGAGCGTTCCCTTCCCATCGTTCACATCAATATCGAGGCACACCATGATTTACGAAATCGCACTGCTCCCTGTGCACAAAGATCGTATCGACGCGTTCAGAAATGCCTTTGCCGAGGTCGCGCACCTGCTGACCCGGGCAGAAGGTTACGCAGGCCATATGCTGGCGCAAGGAATCGAAACCCCCGAGCAATTCAACCTCATCGTGCGCTGGCGCTCACTGGAGGATCACACACCGGGTTTTGAAGAAAGCGAAGACCATCGCTTGTTCATGCAAGGCCTTGAGGACTGTTTTTCTCAAGAGCCGACGGTCTATCACATCAAGGCCGCCGGGGACCTGCCAGGCTGGCCGATTCCCGGCATCTAGCTCTTGAAACTGAAGAGATGGATGAACGCCGAAAACCCGCCCAGCACTACCCACAGCGTGGAAAAAATCCAGGGTGCGCGCATCGAGAACTTGAGTGCTTCACGATAGCCGCCCTCATTGGATTCACGTTTGGCGAACAGCGGGGAATCATCGTAGACGTCGCTCATGCGCGGCTGGCTGGCGAGCAGGTGACTCTGTTTGAGGTACCAGTGGTCGATGATTTCGTACGCCGCCTTGATCCCCGACCAGGCATGCAGCGAGGTGATGAGCCCCAGCACCGAGAGCAGCACCGAGACCACCAGCGAGAAGAGGTTGCCCCAGTCCGGATTGACGTTGGCCATCGAGGATGAATAGGCGATCACCAGGAACGACTGGGCGCCCAGGTAGGCGTTGGTGCGCCCCGACAGCATGGTGGTTTCGTACTGGATTTCCTTGCGATAAAAATCCAGCCGATCCTTCAGCGAGCCGAACATGATCGCGTCGTCGGCGGTCGGTGTATCGAGGTTGGAGCCTTGGGTAATGATTTGACTCATGGAGCGTGCGCCTTCATTCGAAAGATCCAAAGTGACGGCAGAGACGTCATGGGAGCCTACACAGGTTGCTCGGTATGTAGCTCAGAGGGGGATGTGCTGGATTAATTCAACGAAGTTCGCGCGCTTCTACCGGTGGTCAGCCTGTTGAAGGATTTCGCTCAATATTTCTGCAACTCGATGTTCCACCGTTCCCTCGCTGGCACCTGCCTCGAACACAGCGCAACAGGCCGATGCATCGCCTTCACAGGCTCGGTTAACGGCGATGACGCTTCCCGGCCCGCCGCCCGTGTGCCCGGACAGCATGAGTCCGCTGGCAATCGGTCCTTGCATCAGTCCCAGGCCATAACCCGGTGTGACCCACGGCCGCCCCGGAATCGGACCGCCCAATTTTCGGGGCGTCTGCATCTGCTGGAGGAGATCGTTGGGGAGAAGGTCATGGGTGAAGAGGCGATCCAGCAACAGTGCCGCTTGCGACACGGGACCGATGAGCAGGCCATGAAAGACCCAGGCGGGGTCATAGGCGGCGGTGAGTCCCATATGCACCGGCTGCAAGTCCGCTTGCGTTTTGGCGAAGCGGACATTCGACAGCCCTAACGGAATCAGCACTTTTTGAGCCACTGCATCATCAAGGGTCAGGCCGGTCAGCCGCTCGATCAGCCTGCCGACGAGCATGTAGCCGACATTGGAATAGCGCCAGCCAGTGCCGGGGCTGTAGCGAAGCCGGGCGCCATCGAGGCGTTCCATCATCTCATGGGCCGACCAGGCCGACTCACCGTTGGCAACAGCAGCGTGATAGTCCCCCAGTTCGCCATAGTCCGCCAGACCGGCCTCATGCCGCAGCAACTGGCGCAGCGTGAAAGGCTGATCGGGCAGCAGATCGTCCAGTCCGATCAGCCCGTCACGCACCAGCGTCAGCGCGGTGGCGGCCAGCACCGTCTTGGTGAAACTCCACCAAGGGACCGACCGTTCCGGATGGCTGGATGTGACCAACAGACCATTTGATACGAGCGAAGTGAACATGGGCTTCCCTGAGATTATCAATCTAACGTATCACGATCAGCGAAGATGCTCGCCATGTGCGCCGCGTTCTCTGTTTCCCAGTTGCACAACGGGATCATCGCTTGCCAAGCTGCGCCTCAGGAGCGGCATGGCTTGCGCAGGGCGGCGATCTTGAAACCGCGCCCGCCGGCAAGCCGTGCTGCTACGGCACCGAGGTCAAACGCAAATTCCCGCAGCACCGAATAACGACGTAGCAGTCCGGCTTGCCGGCGTCAGCGCCCTTGACTCCGCGCCCGCCGGCAGCCCGTGCTGCTACGTCAGTTTCAGCTCCGAGCTTTCACAGGCCCCGCAACATCGCGATGACCTGTTCAACGGACGGACCCTCAACCGTCGGCGGATCAGGACGCTCGCAGAATTCTCGCCAGACAAACAGCGTCAGTTCCGCACCGTCGGTCTGTGGCAGTGCAGTGTCAAGCGAGCCGAAGTCTTGCAGGACCCGGTACCTCTCGTCACTCCAGAACAGCGCTTCGACCCAGGCGTAGATCGGGATGAAGTGGAAATGGATCGAATGCCCGGCGTCATGCCCGAATCGGCCGATGTACAACCGCTTGGGTTGCAGGTGCGTTTCGATGCTGGCCTGGATGCGCGCCTGCAATGGCCCCAGCTCCGCCAATGCTTCTGCAGGCAGGGCGGCGAGGGAATAGGTCATGTGTTTCGCGCTGAGCATCAGGTAGCCAGGCAACGCACTGTTGATGCGGTGGTTGATCCGCCAATGCGCGGATTCGTCGATGATGAAGCGAGGCGGTATGTCCATATCACGGCCTTGGGAAGTATCAGGGGAGGGTATCACTCGCGCGCGGATGGCACGTCAGCGCAGGCCGTCGCCCGCGTAATCCAGGCGATAGCACACAACGCCATGCCCGCCACATTCAGCGTGACCGGGTTGAACGCGTCGATGAGCATCGACGGCTGCATCGTCGCCACATCCACCAACAGGCCGAGCAGGATGAGTGCGGTCAGCGGTAAGGGCCAGCTGAGCCTGAGCAAGAACAGCAGCACTGCCGCCCATACCAACTCGGCCGCCCCAGCGGCTTGCGATAACCACGCAGCACCTTCCAGGCCGTGGGCCTTCAGCAGTAACTGTTCGCCGGGGCTCAATGCGATGAGTTTGGGCACCAGGCCGTGGTAGGCAAACATGAAGGCGAGACTGCCGCGGGCCAGCCAGTGAACCTGGCGCAGGGCATTCACGACCCGGCCTTGAGAAAGCGCCGCTGATGGTCCGCGGTCGGCAACAGGCAGACATCGTGTTTGCCGAACAGCCGGTAGCGGTTGAGGGCAACACGGTCGTACGCCCAGTCCCGAAGTGCTCGCGGAAATGCACGCAGCAGCCCAAGCATCGGCCACGGGGCGGGCAACTGCGCAACCACTTCGAAGAACGCCTCCGAGCGCACCCAGTAATGCCGGTCGCGAATCACCGCCATGGTGTCGAACGCATCCACCGGCAACCCTGCCCAGGCCAGCAGCGCTCGCCCTTCGTCCGACTGCACGGTGGCCAGGCGGACGCGATGATGCCGGTCATGCCGGATCAGGAATTTCGCCCAGCCGTTGCACAGCTTGCAGACACCGTCGAACAGCACAACGGTTTCACCGGGTGCCAAAAGCGGTGCAGGGGTAGGGCGGGTCAGAGAGGCGGGCATTGCGGTTTCTCTGCAAGGGCGGGGATGCGGAGCATTGTAGGGTGGGGTGGCGTTTTGTTTCCAGTAACAGCCAGGCAAAAAAAGGGGCCTGAACCACCGGGTTCACGCCTCGCTTGTGTTTCTCCGCTTGCCTACTGCAACGCCTGCTTCCCGACGGGAGCCCCACGCTCAACAACTGGCATATCCATGGCCACCGCCGGCGCGGTTTCGCGCATTTTCACGGCGCACAGCGTCGAGACCACGCCCAGCAGGCTGAACAGGATGGCCGGGCCCATCCAGCCCACCTGCGAGTAGAGCGCGGTGGCGATGAAGGGCAGGGTGCCTGCGACCAGCGAAGCGCAGTTGTAGCCCAGGGAAATCCCCGAGGAACGCACGTTGGCCGGGAACTGTTCGGTGAACCAGCTGGCTTCCACGGCGAAGATCGGGTCGTGGCTGAGGATCAGCGCCATGGCCACTGCGACGATGATCAGCGGCACGATGCCGGTGTTGATCATCATGAACATCGGGATGCCGAACACGATGGTGAACAGCGAGCCGATCAGGAACACCGGCTTGCGACCGATGCGGTCACTCAGGGCGCCATAGAACAGGTGGCTGCCCAGGCCGATGGCCGAACCAATCATGGTCCCCCAGAGCACGTTCTGCTTGGTGGCGATGCCCGAGAGCACCACGTAGGACAGCATGAAGCTGGTCGCCAGGTAATAGCCACCGGTTTCCGCCAGACGCAGGCCGGCGATCTGCAGCACCTTGCGCCAGTCTTCACGAATCACCTGCAACGCCGGCTGCTTGACCAGGGTGTTTTCAGCCTTGGCCTTTTCGAACTCGGGGGACTCGCTCACGCTCAGGCGAATCCACATGCCGACGGCCACCATCACCACCGAGGCCAGGAACGGCGCGCGCCACACCCAGTCACCTTCGAACAGTACCGCCGAGAGCAGGAAGGCGCCGTTGGCCATCAGCAGACCCAGGGGGATGCCGATCTGCGGCACCGCGCCGAAGAAGCCGCGACGATGGGCCGGTGCGTGTTCGCAGGCCATTAGCACTGCGCCACCCCATTCAGCACCAAAGCCGATGCCCTGAATCATGCGCAGCAGAATCAGCAATATCGGGGCGACCACCCCGGCTTGTGCATAGGTGGGCAGCGCCCCGATCAAGACTGTCGCGCCGCCCATGGCCAGCAGCGACCAGAGCAGCACGGTCTTGCGCCCGAGGCGGTCGCCATAATGCCCGGCAAGGTAGCCACCCAATGGACGCATGAAAAAGCCCACGGCCATGGTCGCGAACGCCGCGAGGATGCCGACGATGGGCTCTGTGGTATGGAAAAACACCTGGCCAAACCAGCCTGCGGCGGCGGTGCCATAGATGAAGAAGTCGTAGCTTTCCACCGCCGAGCCGACCATGGAGGCGAAGGAGACTTTCCCGGCCTTGCTTTGTGTTTGTGCTGACGCCGTCGAGGATGTGCTCATGGCAAACTCCGAACTTTTATTGTTGTTGTAGCGGGCAGGTCCAGCGTGTGAGGAGGAGTCTGCCCTGAATTTTGGAACGGATTTTTACAACTGTATCGGACGTTACTCCCAGGTTTCGATGACCCGGCTGTCGTCGCGCCTGCCCAACCCTGCGTCAGACGCCTGACTGAAGCGCGCGTGAGCGATGTCGAGCAACGGCACCGCCGCATTGCAACCCTGCGCGGCAGACGCCACCAGGCCGCTGTCCTTGACGAAGATATCGACCATGCTGGTGACCTGGGTGTCAGTGCCTTCCAACATGCGCGGCCCACGATCGGAGAGCATCCACGAACCACCGGCGCCTTTTTGCACCAGATCCAGCACCCGCGCCGGATCCAGGCCCAGTGAGCGGGCCAGGCTCAACGCCTCGGCCGCCGCGACCAGGTGCACTGAGCACAGATGCTGGTTGACCACCTTGATCGCCTGGCCGTCGCCAACTTCAGCGCCGGCATCGCGCACTTCACCCATGCTGCGCAGCACCGGTTCGACGTGCTCCACCGCAGCCTTAGGGCCTGAGGCAAAGATCAGCAGGCTGCCGGTGCTTGCCCGTGCCACGCCGCCGGTGACCGGGGCGTCGACCACTTGCACACCTTTTTCCAGCAAGCGCACCGCCTGTTCACGCACCGAGGCCGGGCCGACCGTGCTCATCACCATCCAATGCTGACCCGGTTTGAGCTCCGTGCACTGGCTGACCAGTGCGTCCAGTTGCGCCGGGGTGGCGACCATCACCACCACCACGTCGGCATCGATTGCCACGCGCCAGTCAGCGCTGGACTCGATGCCATGGGCCAACGCCAGGGCGCGGTTCGCTTCACTCAGTTCGACGCCGACCACCCCGTGGCCCGCCTGCTGAATCTGCCGCGCCATGGGCAGGCCGATGGCGCCAAGACCGATAAATGCAACGTTCATCTTCGCGCTCCTTATGCCAGCCACTGACGGATGTTCGCCGCCATGACCTGAGTGGAAATGCCATAGCGATCATGCAAGGTCGGCAGAGCGCCGGCGTCGAGGTAGGCATCGGGCAGGGCGATCTGCTGGAACGCCGGGCTGACCCGCGCCTTGAGCAGCGTCAGGGCCACGGCCTCGCTCAAACCGCCAACGGTGCTGTGGTTTTCCGCAACCACCACCAGCCGGCCACTGCGGCGGCACTGCTCGATGATGGTGGCTTCGTCCAGCGGCTTGATGGTCGGCACGTGCAGCACCGCGACATCGGCGCTGCCATCGCCCAACAGCTCGGCGACTTCCAGGGCGCGCATGGTCATGATGCCGCTTGCGATGATCAGTACGTCCTTGCCATCGCGCAGCAGCTTGGCCTTGCCCAGCTCGAACTTGTAGTCGTACTGGTCCAGCACCATCGGCACCTTGCCGCGCAGCAGGCGCATGTAAACGGGACCGTTGTATTCGGCGATGGCGGCCACGGCCTGGGCGGTGTCCAGCGCGTCGCACGGGTCGATGACAGTCAGGCCCGGCACCGCACGCATCAGCGCCAGGTCGTCGGTGGCTTGGTGGCTGGGACCGTAACCGGTGGTCAGGCCTGGCAGCGCTGCGCAGATCTTCACGTTGAGGTTTTCTTCGGCGATCACCTGGTGGATGAAGTCATAGGCGCGGCGGGTGGCGAACACGGCGTAGGTGGTGGCGAACGGGATCAGGCCCTCTTTGGCCATGCCGCCCGCAGCCGCCATCAGCAGCTGTTCGGCCATGCCCATCTGCAGGTGACGCTCGGGAAATTCGCGGCCAAAAATGTGCAGGTCGGTGTACTTCGACAGGTCGGCGGTCATGCCGACAATGCGTGAATCCTTCTGTGCGGCAGCGACCAGCGCATGGCCGAACGGGGCGGTTTCTGTGCGCTGTCCTTCGCTGGCGATGGAGGCGATCATCGCCGAGGTGGTCAGGCGTGGTTTGTTCATGGTTGGCGTATCCATCTCAGCGTGTCCCCGATTCATAGTGAGCATCCAGAACCTTGATCGCGGCCTGCCATTCCTCAGGCTCGACGCGAATGAAGTGGTTCTTCTCGCGCACTTCCAGGAAGTCCACGCCTTTGCCCATCAGGGTGTCGAACAGGATCACGCGAGGCTTGGCTTCCTTGAGGGCCATGGCCTCATCGAAAGCAGCGATGACCGCCCCCAGGTCGTTGCCATCGACACGCTGCACATGCCAGCCGAATGACTGCCATTTATCAGTCAGGGGTTCAAAATCGAGAATCTCGTGGGAGTTGCCATCGGCCTGCTGCTTGTTGAGGTCGACCAGGGCGATCAGGTTGCCGAGCTTGTGGTGGGCTGCAGACATGGCGGCTTCCCAGGTCGAGCCTTCGTCCAGCTCGCCATCGGACATGGAGTTGAACACCCACGCCGGGTTGCCCTTCATGCGCAGGCCCAACGCCATACCGACGCCAATCGGCAGGCCCTGACCCAGCGAGCCACCGGAGATTTCCATCCCCGGCGTGTAGCTCGCCATGCCGGACATCGGCAGGCGGCTGTCGTCGGAGCCGTAGGTCTCCAGTTCGCTTTCGGGAATGATTTGCGCCTCGATCAGCGCGGCGTAGAGGGCGATTGCGTAGTGCCCGTGGGACAGCAGGAAGCGGTCGCGGCCGTCCCACAGCGGATCGCTTGGGCGCACCTTCATGGCGTGGCAATAGGCGGTGGCCAGCACATCGGCCCAACCCAGCGCCTGGCCGACGTAACCCTGACCCTGAACCTCGCCCATGCGCAGGGCGAAACGGCGAATGCGCCAGGCATGATGGGCCACACGTGCGAGCGGCTCCATGGCCACTTCGGCACCTTGAGAAATCATCGTCATCTGTAAGTCCTGCTTATTTTTATTAAGAGGCAACCGATGGTCGGAGATACACGGCCACTGATGTTCTGAATTCATCAAACGCCCTGCATCCAACCTGTAATCAAGCTACCATCGGAAAATAAGCCCTTACAAAAGACATTTTTACAGCAATGACTGAACAGAATTCACTAATCCAGCAGCTTCGCCGGGTGCCGCTTTCATCACTGCGGGTGTTTGAATCGGCGGGCCGCTCTGGCTCGTTCATCCAGGCCGCGCAGGAGCTGGGGATTTCCTCCAGCGCGGTCAGCCACTCGATCCGCAAGCTGGAAGAGTCCATCGATATTCAGTTGTTCGAACGCACCACTCGCGAGATCAATCTCACGGCCAAAGGCCGCCTGTTGATGGAGCACGTGCAGCGCGGGCTGGAAGAAATGCAGCGCGGTTTCGTCCTCGCCAAGACCGACGAACCGCCGCCGTTGCGCCTGCACACCGCGCCCAGTTTCGGCATGCAATGGCTGATGCCGCGGCTGCACCGATTCGTTCAGGCATACCCGGCCATTGACCTGCGCTTCTCCGCCAGCACCGACTACGCGCAATTCGAAAACGATGACTTCGACCTGGACATCGTCTACGGCGAACCTCGCTCAGCGCTCAACGAAAAAGTGCCCCTGGCCGTGGAACACCTGACTCCGCTGTGCAGCCCGGAGCTGGCGAAAAGCATTCGCACGCCACAGGATTTGTACGAGCATCGGCTGATCCAGTGCGATGTGCAGATGCTGCAATGGAAAGGCTGGTTCGAGGCCAACCACCTGATGTCGCCCCATCACTACGCCCTGCGCTTCGACCGCAGCATCATGGCCATTGCTGCCGCCACCAACGGCATGGGCGTGGTACTGGAATCAACGTTGCTGGCCCAGACCGAACTGGAAAACGGCACCCTGGTCGCGCCGCTGCGGGCCGTGACCCATGACATTCAATACATCGGCCACTACCTCGTCTACCCGAAACGGCGGACGAGGCATGAAGCGGCGGAGGTGTTCAAGAAGTGGCTGCTCGACGAGCTGGGGCTGCGGCCTGCGGTGGCGGGTCAGGGGTGAACCCCACCGCAGACAAGCGTCTCAACCCGGCTGCGCCGCCAGGCTGTTACTCACATTGCGCCCCAACACCAGCACCGTCACAAATCCACAGCCCACCAGCGCGGTGGCCAGGCTCATCAGCACCGAGGTGCCGAGCTGGTCGACGATCTGTCCGCCGAAGAAGGAGCCCAGGGCGATGATGACCTGGAACAGGGCGACGAACAGGGGCATGCCGCGTTCGACATCCTTGGGTGCTACGACGAACATCCAGATGCTGGCGCAGGCTGGGAACGCGCCGAAGGCGAAGCCCCAGAGTGCGATGAGCATGGCCGCGCCGGTCATGCCGGTGGCGAAGTAGGGGAACAGGGCGGTGCTGACGCCGATCATCAGGGCGACCAGCAGCAGGGTGTGGCGCACGCTCCGGTTGGCGGCGAAACCGGCAAAGATGTTGCCCGCGACCCCGGCCACGCCATAAAGCAGAAGCAGGGAGCCGATCGTTGGCCCGTCGAAGCCTGAGCTGTGTTTGAAGAACGGCGCGACGTAGGTGTACGCGGCAAAGTGCGCCAGGCCGATGAGCAATACCGCGATCAGTCCGACCCGGGCCTGCGGGTTGATGAACAGGGCAGGCAGGTCGCTGAAGCGAATGGCCTTGTCCGGATCCAGCCGCGGCAGCAGGAAAATCTGCGCCAGCAGCACCGGCACGCCCACCAGCGCAGTAACCAGGAACGTCATGCGCCAGCCCATCAGGCCGCTGAGCCAGGTGCCCACGGGCACGCCCAGTACGGTGGCCAGCGTGACGCCGATCATGATGATCGAGGTGGCCTGGGCGACACCCACGCCCTTGGGCGCCAGCCGGCCGCTGAGGGCAATGGCCGTGGCCCAGAAGCCGCCGATGCTGATGCCCAGCAGGATGCGGCCGAACAGCAACAGGTTGAAGTCACTGGCATAGGCCACGACCGCGTTGGCGATGATCATGATCAGCGTGAGGCCGATCAGCAGATAGCGACGGTCCATGGCGCCGATGCCCACCGAGAGCAAGGGAGCGGCCAGCGCAGCCATGATGCCGGGCAGGGTCACCATCAGGCCGGCGTGGCCTGCGCTGATACCCAGGTCGCTGGCGACATCGTTGAGCACGCCGACCGGCAGAAACTCGCTGGTCACCAGGGCGAAGGCGCCCACGGCGACGGAGAGAATCGCCAGCCATTGCTGTTTGACGCTCTGTTGGTTGTGTTCGGGAGGTGTGTGCGGGGCGTGACGGGCGCTTGGCATAAGACTGGGTTCCAAGGAGAGATGTCGCCTGAAGACAGGCGAGGGGAGCGGGGGGATTGGCAGGCGATTATAAGAGCGGGTTTTGACAGGCCCGCAGGCGAGCGGTTCGATAGTAAATATCAGTGGAAATGATAAGAGGTGCTGAATAGAGCGGTCGGCAATGATTCGACTGGCGGGGTCGCGTGGGCGTGAACGCGGGGAAGGAGTACGAGCCCCCAGAACGGAGGCTCGTGGATAAAGGCCTGGATCAGTATTTCCAGGTCACCGACGCCGTAACGTTACGCGGCGCGCCGTAGTTGCTCGCGGTGCCACTATACAGCGACGTCAGGTATTTGCGGTCGGTGACGTTGTTGAGGTTCAGCGCTGTGCTCCAGTTGCGATCAATGTCGTAGCTTGCCATCAGGTCGACCAGCGCGTAGGCGTTCTGGCGGATCACGCTGATGTTGTCGTTCTGGATACCGCTCTGCCAACTGACGCGGGTGCCGATCCGGGCTTGCGGCATGCCAGGCAGACGGTAGGTCGCCATGCCATGGAAGCTGTGGGTCGGGACGTAGCGGCGGGTCTTGTCACCGTCGTCGTTTTCGATGTGCGCATAGGTGTAGCCGGCCAGCAGGTCCAGGCCCGGCAGTGCTTCGCCCGAGGCTTCCAGCTCGATGCCGTGGCTCTTGTAGTCTCCGGTGAAGTAACGGAATTGCGAGCCAACCTGAATGAAGTCGGCCGACGCCACGTTGCTTTGCTCGGTCTTGAATACCGCTGCGGTGAGGTTCAGGCGTTCGTTAAACAGGCTGCCTTTGACGCCCGCTTCCAGGCTTTTGCCTTCGAGCGGGTCGAGCACCTTGCCGTCTACGCCGACCGTACCGAACTGCGGGTTATAGATCTGTGTCCAGCTGGTGTACAGCGTCCAGTCCTGGTTCAGGTCATACACAAGGCCGGTGTACGGCGTGACCTTGCCGTGCTCGCGCTGGGCGTGGTCGACGCCGTAGCTTTCGCCGCTGCCATCGGTGCTGAGCATGCGGGCGCCGGCGATCCAGTGCAGGTCGTCGGCAAGGCTGAAGCGGGCGCCGGCGAACAGGCTCTTCTGCCGGTCAACGATGTTCTGGGTGTTGGTGTCGCTGGTGAAAAGGAACTGCGGCGGCGTTTCGGTGCCCGCCAGGATGCTGGCGAACGAAGTGTTGTAATAGCCTGTCTCGGCGGCATCGTACTCGCGTGCTTTCTGGTGAGTGCGGCCATAACTGGCGCCGAAGGTCAGCTCGTGATCGCGCCCGAACAGGCTGAACGGACCGGAGACTTTTGCCTCGCCGATGACCTGATGGGAGCGCCCGGAGGTTTGCGCCGCGAACGCCAGCGCATCGTCATCGGTGACGCCGGCGACGTACAGCATGCTGGAGTTCTGGTATTCGGTGATGCCGGTGCCGGTTAGCGTGGCATTCCAGCCGTTGCCGAAATCATGCTTGAGCTCGGCGAACACGCGCTGGGTGTGGATGTTCCAGTAGGTCCATGGCTGGCCGACGTTGGAGCTGCGGCTTGAGTAATGGATAGGGTTGTTATTGCCGTCGACCAGCGGCAGGTTGCCCCAGGTACTGCCGTTGGAGTCGCTGTTGTGCTGCGAGAATCCCACGGTCAGGGTATCGGCATCGGACAGGTCGAACGCCAGCAGCCCGGCAGCGACGTTTTTTTCGTGGCTGTAGCGGTCCATCCAGGAGTTGCCCTTGTCGTGGGCATAGATGAAGCGGCCGCGCACGTTGCCGGTTTCAGTCAGGGGACCCGAGACATCGACGTCGATGCGACGGCTGTCCCATGAACCGACGCTGGTGTTGATCTGCGCCTGGAAATCCTTGGTCGGCCGCTTGCGCACGAAGTTGACCGTGGCCGACGGGTTGCCCGTTCCGCTCATCAAGCCGTTGGCGCCGTGCAGGATGTCGATCTGCTCGTATTCGGCCATGTCCAGGTCACCGTTGAGGATGGTCTGGGTGAAGGGCATGTTCATGCCGTCGAATTCGAAGCTGTTGATCTCAAAGCCACGGGAGGTGAATTCAGTGCGGTCGCTTTCGCTCTGTTCAACGGTCACCGAGGGCGCCGAGCGCAGGGCGTCCTTGACGCTGTTGGTCTTGTAATCGTTCATCTGCGCGCGGGTGATGGTGGTGATCGCCTGCGGCGTTTCCTTGTTGCTCAAGCCCAGCTTGGTGGTGCTCGTGGCTGGCTTTCCTACGTAACCCACGCTTTGCGTATCGTCCTGAGCGGCAACGTCCTGAATTTCCGTTGCGGGAAGCGTCAGGTCATCGGCGGCGTGTGCCAACGGCAATATGCTGACGGCACCGGCAAAGAGGAAACTGGTGGGAAAACGAGGATTCACGATCAAAACACCTGAAAGAGGAAAGATTTGCGCGATTCTGAATGAAAATGAGAATGATAACTAGATGTGTCGTTAACAATCTTTTGACATTTCTTTCACATGTCCTCTGGGTGCGGATTTGTATCTGAATCCACACCATCAGGCCGCTTCAGGTCGGTCAGTGACGGATTCGGGCGAAGGCATGGGTTATGAATCGAAACCGACGCCCAGTGCATCGAAGGTCTTGAGCAGCAGGTCACGATGGCCGTCGCGGTCTTCGCGGGCCAGTGAGCGCTGCGCCATCTTTACGCCAACGTAGCGCAGTGGCTCGGGGGGAAAGCGCAAGGGCGGTGTGGACGTCATCGCCAGATCGGTTCGCTCGGTGCGCTCACCGGACAGCAAGTCGAGCATGTTCTGCGCCGCGAAACGACTTGCCGATACGCCCTGGCCGGTAAAGCCCAAGGCATAGGCCACACGGCCCTGGTGCTCGCAGCCGGTGAACAGCGTCGTGCGGGCCGAGGTGTCGATGATCCCGCCCCAGGCATGGCTGAACGAGATGTCTTGTAACGCAGGGAAGGCCTGGCGAAATTGCTGAGCCAGGCGATTGAACGTCTCGGGGCGCTGCGTCAGGTTTTCATCCCGGCGGCCGCCGAAGTGGTAAACCGCATCGTAACCACCCCAGAGAATCCGGTTGTCAGCCGTCTTGCGCAGGTAGTGAAACTGGTTGCCGGCGTCGGCGATACCGTGGCGCCCCCGCCAGCCAATCGCGTGCAGTTGCGCCTCGCTCAAGGGTTCGGTGACCAGCGCGTAGTCGTAGACCGGGATCACGCTGGAAGACAGTTGACCCAGCAGTGGCGGGGCAATGTTGGTCGCCAGTGCCACTTTACCCGCGCGCGTCTGGGCCTCTGAAGTCCGGATCAGCAGGCCGTCCTTTTCGGGCCGCAAATCGAGCACTGGACTGTTCTCGAACAGGTGAACCCCTTGCTCCAGACAGACGCGGCGAAGCTCTGTCACCATCTTGACCGGGTTGAGCAGGGCGTAGTTGGGTTCGAACAGACCCGCATGGTAAAGAGGGGAGTTGAGGCGTTGGCCAAGGGCGTCTCCTTCAAACCATTCACATTCGATGCCCAGGCGGTCGTAGTTGCGCTGCATCGCGCGCAATCCCTCGATTTGCCAGGGTTGGCTGGCGAGGTTGAGCTTGCCTTGGCGTTCGAACTCAACCTGCATCCCCAGACGCTGGAGGTCCTGGGCCATCTCGTCGAGGTTTTGTCGGCCAAGGCGGATCAGGCGTTCGGCTTCCGCTGGCCAGCGCTTGAAGGCGTTGGCGACGCCGTGGGATATGCTCGGCGCACAGAATCCACCGTTGCGCCCGCTGGCCTCGCCGCCGCAACGTTGCGCTTCGATCACCGCGATGCTACTGGCCGGCCAGCGCTGGCGAGCCAGCAGCGCCGTCCAGAGGCCGGTGAAACCGCCGCCAACCACGGCCAGGTCGAAGTGCAGATTGCCCGTCATGGCCGGGCATGGCGGGGGTTGTGAAACGCTGTCAATCCAGTAAGGTCTGGGCTGGGCATTTGCCAGCGAAGCGTGCAACTTGGGCGTGTTCATAGGAGGCTCCGGCGGGACGTCGCCCGATGATGGCTCAAGGTTAGCGCGTGCACAGCGGTGTAAAACCCCCGGCGGCTATGTGCGGGCACGCGCGGAAAACCACACTGATGGCGGAACGATGAGCAAGCGCGACGAGTGTCAGAAGATACGTACCTCCCTGGACGCCCAGCCGTTCCAGCAGGACCCGGCCAGCGCCCATACCCACGCATTGATACTGCGTTATCACCAGGCCTGGCAGCGTCGGGACATCGACACGCTGCTGACGCTGCTCGATCCCCAGGTCGAGTACAACGATTTCTTCCAGGGCCGTCGCATAGCACCCCACGAGCTACGTGAATACCTGCTGTCCAGCATGCCGGGGGAGGGCGATGAAACCCAGCACTACGTCGACCGTTTGCGCGTGGACGGCGACACGGCATTCCTGCAGTACCAGGTGACGTTACGCGGCACCCGGGGGCTGGTCTCGTTTCAGGCCTGCGAGGCGTTGACCGTTCGGGATGGGCGAGTGGTACGCGTCAACGAACATTCGGTGCTGGTGGGGCAGCACCACGGCGCGCCGCCACAGCCCACCTCGCGTGTTGCTTCCAGCCGCCTGGGTTTGTCTGCGCGCCAGTTGAGCGCCTTGGCCAGTGACCTGCTGCAATATTTCCAGACTCAACAGCCCTACCTGAACCCTGATCTGGACATGGCGCAGGTGGCGGCCACCACCGGCTACACGCGCAACCAGATCTCGTTCTTCCTCAATCAGGTACTGGGCTGCAGCTTTTACCAGCACATCAACCAGCTGCGCTTGCGCCATCTGCTGGGGCAGATGGAAGGCGGGGCGAGCGCGACGCGAATCGACGAACTGGCCCGTGCCGCGGGGTTTCGCTCGCTGTCTACGTTCTATCGGTGCTTTCGCGAGGAAACCGGGCTGTCTCCGAAGGCGTATCTGGCGGGGCAGGTGGCAAGATAAAGGCGGGGATAGCACTGCGGTGGCGCTTGGGCATAGTGTCGGGAAAGTGTGCCAGAGAATGGCTCGCGGTCAGACTCGAATGCTTATCCCGCCCAGGTGCGAGTTGCCGTTTGCAAGTGGATTGACGCCTTCGCCATGGGTGGCATCCGCAGCCCGTTGGGACTTGGCAAACTCATCAAGGTTCTGAAGCACATACACCGTCTTTATGTAGTCCGGGACTACCTGAAAGCCGTACTGATCGTTGCCTACGCTTGCGGTTCGAAGAAAGTCGATACGCGCCGCGAAATAATCCAGGGCATTCATCTTGATATTCGGGGCGCTCGGATTGCCTACTGAGTCGAGCCCTGTTCCTGCAGAAATCAGCAAGTTGGCGGTCGTTTTGTCGATCAGCCCCAACGCATAGAGATTCTTGCTGACGAGCCCCATCTCCGAGGGGGTGATTGAGGTCATGTCGAACGCCGCAAAACTGGGCCCCAGTCCCGCCTTGTCCAGCGCGTCCGTATCCAGAACGCCTTTCTGTTGGCCAATGTCCTGCATCACCTGACTGGTTAAATACGCGCCAACTCTTGCGGGCGCATGAGTGTCGTTGCGAATGGTGACAGCACTAAGCTTCGGCCCTACTGACGTCGTCATATGGCGATCCATAACCGGTCGATCCAGCGGTGAGTTCATTTAACGGAAAGTCACTCACTGTAAAACGCGCCCGATCCACTCTGAAGGTCCATGAATCGACAACGGTGCCAGTCCATGAATCGACCTCAAACCATCGCCGCGCGCGTGCAATGAGTAGGCTATGGTTCAAGCGGGCGCACGCGTCCTGATACTTGTGAATGGAAAAATAAAAAGGACATGTCATGCATTTATCCGCTACTGCTCTTCCAGCCGCGTCTGCCCGGTCGCTGCTTGTTTCAATGGGTCTGCTCGCGGCGGCCATCTCCTCAACCGCCCTGGCCGACAACTACCCACACGCGCAGGAACCCATTGGGACCGTGGAGCAGATCTATGACGGCGCCATGTTCCCCGATCTGGCGGTCAGTACCTACCGCAACATCGACCGGCTGTTTCCCACGCACCTGATCAAGGCGGGCGATCACCCCTATGCGCTGGCCAGATCGGATAAACAATTGCCCAACGTTCGCTTCACGTTCGAGGGCAAGAAGTACGACCTGTATGACTACGTCGCACTCAACAGCGTGACTGCGATGCTGGTGCTCAAGGATGGCAAGATCGTGTTCGAGAACTACCAGCGCGGCAACACCGAGAAGACCCGCTGGATGTCAATGTCGATGGCCAAGTCCATCACCTCGACCCTGGCGGGTGCAGCAATCAAAGACGGGCTTATCAAGGACCTGGACGCGCAAGTGGTGGATTACGTCCCGCAGCTCAAGGGCAGCGCCTACGAAGGCGTGACCCTGCGCAACGTGCTGATGATGTCTTCGGGGGTGAAGTGGAACGAGACCTACACCGATCCGGCGTCTGATCGCCGCGCGCTACTGAAGGCGCAGATATCCCAGAAGCCTCATTCGGCCATGGCGTTGATGGCCAGTTTGCCGCGCGCGGCTGAGCCCGGCACGACCAACAACTACAGTACGGGTGAAACCCAGGTACTCGGTGAAATCGTTCGTGGCGCCGTGAAGATGCCGCTGGCCGATTACCTGTCGCAGAAGATCTGGCAGCCGTTCGGGATGGAAAGCGATGCCCGCTGGTGGCTCGATTCGCCCGACGGCGTGGAGATCGGTGGCAGCGGCATCAGTGCCACGCTGCGTGACTACGGGCGCTTCGGGCTGTTTTTCATGAATGGCGGCAAGATCAACGACGCCTCGATCCTGCCCGAGGGCTGGGTCAAGGAAGCGACGCTGCCGACCACCCTGAAAAACGGCAAGTCCCTGGACTACGGCTACATGTGGTGGACGGCCTGGACCGAGCCGTCCGTGAAAGACGGCGCCTATGCAGCGATCGGTATCCAGGGCCAGAACATCTACCTCAATCCGGCCAATCACGTGGTGATTGTCACCTTCGGTGCCCAGCCCAAGCCCACGGATAAAGAACCAGTGGACCCGATGGTGTTCTTCGATGCCGTGGTCGCTGCCTTGAAGTAATAGCACCCTACGCAGGGAGGTTGAATGACCTCGCTGCGTCGATTCACACGCCACTAGGGCGGCGCGTATCGATGGCGCCCGAGTGACGATATGCCCAGCTACTCGTCCTGACGACGGGTGTAGTGCAGCAGGCGGTCGGTTTCGGTCTTGACCACCAGATAACACTCGCAGCTAAGCCGCTCCAGACGGGGACGGTCGAGCACCGTGATCTGTCCGCGGCTGTATTCGATGACGCCCTGGCGTTGCAGTTTACCCGCCGCTTCCGTAACCCCTTCGCGGCGTACGCCGAGCATGTTGGCGATCAGCTCCTGCGTCATGTTCAGACGGTTGCCCTGCAGGCGATCCAGGGACAATAAAAGCCAGCGGCACAATTGCTGATCGATGGAGTGGTGACGGTTGCACAGCGCGGTCTGCGACATCTGCGTGATCAGCGCCTGGGTGTAGCGCAGCATCAGCAGGAGCAGTTCGCCGTGGCGGTTGAATTCTTTCTTGAGCTTCTGCCCCGGGAGCCTGAACGCGACCCCCGCACTTTGCACCACGGCGCGGCTTGAGGTGCTCTCGCCACCCATGAACAGCGCGATACCGATCAGCCCTTCGTTGCCGACCACCGCGATTTCGGCACACGATCCGTTTTCCGTGACATGCAGCAGGGACACGATCGAGTCAGTGGGGAAATACACGTGGCGCAGGGTATCGCCCGGCTCATACAGCACCTCGCCCAAGGCGAGTGGCACCTGCTCAAGATGAGGGGCCAGGCGCTTGAGGTCGTCTGCCGGGAGCGCGGCAAGCAGGTGATTGTCGCTGGGCTGGGGTGGGGCAGGCATGGCAAGGCACCGTCATCAAGGATAGGGCGTACCGGGTCAGGGTACTCCCCTTGGACCCCGGCACTGTGGGCTTATCGCGACTCATCGACGGCCTGCACGTATTCCAGCGCTTGAGGTCTGGGCGATGCGGCGCGGCAATCGACCTGAATCCAGTGCTCGCCGCTTTCGCCATCGAGTGTCAGCACGTTGCTGTCCAGGGGCTGGCCGTCGCGGATCATCGAGGTAGAGAGCGCGCTGCCTTGGCGGATGTCGAAGTGATACAGGGCGTTGCCCAGGCGGTAGTGCAGGATGAAACCGGGCCAGCCAGCCGGCAGCAGCGGTTCGAGCCTGAGCGTCATACCGACCCGCTGTACGCCCAGCAGCGATTCGACGATGAGGCGGTACATCCAGCCCGCAGACCCGGTGTACCAGGTCCAGCCGCCGCGTCCGGCATGGGGTGCGGTGCCGTAGACATCGGCCGCCATGACGTAGGGCTCGACCTTGTAGGTGTCGATCCGTCCATGGTTGGCAGGGTCGGCGGGGTTGATCAGGTTGAGCACCTCCCAGGCTTTGCCGGCGTCGCCCAATTGGGCGAAGGCCATGCCCGCCCAGACCGCCGCATGGGTGTACTGACCGCCGTTTTCGCGCACGCCGGGCACGTAGCCCTTGATGTAACCAGGTTCCAGGTTGCCCTTATCGAACGGTGGGTCAAGCAGCAACACGGCACGGATGTCGCGTTTGATCAGGTGCTCATCCAGTGACGCCATTGCCTGGCGCTGCCGCGTGGGTGACGCCGCGCCCGACAGCACCGACCAGCTCTGCGCAATCGAGTCGATGCGGCATTCTTCGTTACTCGCCGAACCGAGCAACTGGCCGTCGTCGAACCAGGCGCGGCGGTACCAGGCGCCGTCCCAAGCGTTCTGATCGAGGTGATGACGCAGTAACTGCGCCTGTTCGCTGCAACGCTTGGCGAACGCCTGATCGTCCTGCAGTCGTGCCGTTGCAGCGAATTGTTCCAGCACCTGATAGCCGAAGAAGCCCAACCAGACACTTTCGCCATCGCCCAGATGACCCACCCGATTCATGCCATCGTTCCAGTCGCCGCTGCCCATCAACGGCAAACCGTGCAGGCCTCGTCGCAGGCTGTGTTCGACGGCGCGCACGCAGTGCTGATACAGCGACTCCCGCAACGGCGATGTGCTCGGCAAGTCGTAATAGGACTCCTCGCCAAGAGCCAGCGGACGTCCTTCCAGATAGCCGGCCTTCTCGTTGAGCACACTGATGTCGCCAGTCATTTCCACATAGCGGCTGGTGGCCGCGACCAGCCACAGGAAGTCGTCGGAGCACGCCGTGCGTACCCCTCGGTTCATCGGCGGGTGCCACCAGTGCTGCACGTCGCCCTCGGCGTATTGATGCCCGGCGCACAGCAACAGGTGCGCGCGAACGGCGGCAGGGTCGGCGTGAATCATCGCCATGCTGTCTTGCAGTTGATCGCGAAAGCCAATGGCGCCGCCGGACTGGTAGTAACCACTGCGTGCCTGGAAGCGACAGGCGATGACCTGGTACATCAGCCAGCCATTGACCATGACGTCCACCGATGGGACACAGGTTTCGATGCGGATGACGCCCAGCACTGAACGCCAGTGCTCGCGGACCTTCTGCAGTTCTGCTGCGGCGGCCTGGCTGCCCCTGAAGCGTTGTACCACCTGGGTCGCCGCCTGAGTCGAGGTTTGCGCGCCCAGGCGCAGGATGACTTCCCTGCTTTGCCCGTCGACCAGCTCGACCGACACTTGCAGCGCCGCGCAAGGGTCCAGCCCTGCACCCACCCGGCCCGATAACCCGGCATGGCTCATGGCGGCGGGCGCGGCCAGGGTTCCGCTACGGCCCAGGAACTCGGTACGGTCAGCGCTGACGCCATGCTCGACGGTGTCGGTGTCAAAAAACGCCACCCGTTCCGAGAACTCCAGCGAGTAGGCATTGCGGGCGAAGAGGGCGCCCGTCACCGGGTCCGACTGGGTGACCACGTGCATCGCCGACTTGTTGCGCAGATCGCCCAGCACCCATTCCACGTAGGCTGTGACCGAGAGCGTGCGGGCGCGACCGGAGCGGTTGGTCAACAGCAATCGGGAAAACTTGATGGGAGCGTCCAGCGCCACATAGATCCACAACTCACTGTGGATACCATCTTCCTCATGCTCGAACACGCTGTAGCCGAAGCCGTGGCGGGTCCGGTACGGGCCAGCGCCGGGGCAGGGTTGTGGCGCTGGCGACCAGAAATGCCCGGTCTCTTCATCGCGTAGGTAGATCGCTTCGCCGCTGCGATCGGTGACCGGGTCGTTGTGCCAGGGGCTCAGGCGAAACTCATGGGCGTTTTCAGCCCAGGTGTAGGCGCTGCCGGCCTGGGAAACCACGGTGCCCAATTGCGCGTTGGCCAGCACGTTGACCCAGGGCGCTGGCGTGGGGTCAGCAGCTAGCCCCGTGATGATGTATTCGCTGCCATCGGCGCTGAAACCACCGTAGGCGTTGCTCAGTAGCAATGGCGAGTGGCTGGGCCTGACCGAGCTTGATGTCGCCTGGTACTGCCTCGTTGCCACGAACGGTGCATGCACCGGCGAAACCCTGCGCCGATGAAGCTGCTCGGCGAGGGTGCCAAAGCCTTCGCTCAAAACCAGCCGCGCCACCGACAGGACCAGCACACGGTCTTCAGCGGAGATCTGCTGGGCGGGCCGCACGAAGATGCCGCCCGGACGATCCAGCAGGGTCGCTTCGCTGCCCGAGGTAATCAACCCCATGATTGCGTCCTGCAACTGCTGACGATAGCCCGCCTGATCCTCGTTCCAGATCAGCAAGTCCACCACCAGCCCCTTTTGCCGCCAATAGGCGTGGGCCTGCACCAGTTGCCGGACCAGTTCGATGTTGTCCAGGCTATAGATCTGCAACAGCACGATCGGCAGGTCCCCGGAGATCGCCTGTCCCCAAAGCCCGGACTGGTTGCGGTGGTTCTCGATCAGCACGGCAGCGTCGGCGCGCATCGAGGTGTTGGCGTAGAGCAGGGATGAGGCCATCTGCTCGAACAGCCGGGCATCGGGCAATGACGTATTGAGCTGGCGCAACAGCACCTGACTGTGAGTCCAGGACAGGTCGAATACGCGATCGGCCAGATGACGGTCGCGGTATTTGTTGATAAGCGAAAGGCAATCGTCCCGGCTGGCGGCGGCACCGGTCACCAGATCGATGGTCGCGAGCTGCCCGGGTTGCAGGGTGATCCGGCAGCGGATCGCCACCACCGGGTCGAGTACCGGGCCTGCGGTGTTCGACAGCTGCTCGCAGCCGGCATCCAGTGCCGAAGGCGACACCAGGCTGCGTCCCCGTCCGATGAACCTCATACGATCGGTTTCATAGGAGATGTCGTCGATGTCGACACCGTGCGCCGCCAGTAAATGGCACATCCAGGGCGTCGGTTCATCGCTGGCGCGAGGCCTGCGGCTGCACACGATCGCTTGCAGCGAGGGCAGCAGTTCGGTCTGCACGAACAGCTTGCTGAAGGCCGGGTGCATGGCGTCATTGCTCGGGGAGGCCAGCACCACTTCGGCGTAGGTGGTGATCTCCAGCGTCTTGGCAAAGGCTGCGCGGTTGGTGACGTGCAAGCGCCGCAGCTCGATATCGTCTTCAGGCGAGACGACGATCTCCAGGTGGGTATCGAAATCCAGGTTCCGCGCCCTGAACTCGGCCCTTGAGTCGCTGAAAATGGTTTCGTGGCTCTCTGGCTGATACAGGGTGGGCTGAAAGGCCGCTGACCAGACCGAGGCGCTCTCGACATCACGCAGGTAGCAGAACATACCCCAGTTGTCCTGGGTCGTGTCTTCCTGCCAGCGAGTGACGGCCATCTCGTTGCGACGGCTGTAACCACCGCCGCCGCTGGTCAGCATCACGTGGTAGCGACCGTTGGACAGCAATTGCACCGCAGGGCGTTTGCGGCCGGGGTCGGCAAATACCCTCAGGCCCGGGTCCTGGCCCCCGTCGCCGAGCACCGGCGATTGCTCGGTTTTAAGGTATGGCGCGGCGGCCTTGGGCACGCGCTCCTGCAACAGCAATAGCGCGGATTGCAACGCAGGATCCGTCGCGAAGCGCCGTTGCATGGGGTGATCCAGCAGCAGGCTGGTCAGGGCTAGCAGGCTCATGCCCTGATGGTGAGCCATGAACGACTGGACCACGGCGAACGGTTGGCTGCGTGGCAAGCGAGCCTCGGTGTAGTCCACCGCCTCATACATCCCGAAACGCCCCGAGGCCCCCTGCAGGGCCAGGCGCTGGAGATTCTTGCAGGCTGCGCTGGCATCGATCATCAGCGCCAGCGCGCTGGCGTAGGGGGCGATCACGATGTCATCGCTCAGCCCGCGCTTGAGGCCCAGGCCCTGAACGCCAAAGGCGCGGTATTGATAGTTCAGATGTGCATCGAGGGTGTAATAGCCCGATTCGGACACGCCCCAGGGAATGCCCAGCGTTTTGCCGTGCTCAATCTGTACCGCCACAGCCGTTCGGCAGGTCTGGTCCAACAGACTGCCGTCGTAGGTGGGCATCACCAGCATCGGCATCAGGTATTCGAACATCGAGCCGGACCATGACAGCAGCGTCGGCACACCGGCGTTTTCGCCCAGCAACCTGCCGAGGGCGAACCAGGCGCGCTGGGGCGTCTGTCCCTGGGCGATGGTCACGTAGTTGGTCAGCCGCACCTCGGACGCCAACAGGTCGTAATAGCCGGAGTCAAGCCGACGCTCGTCCGCGTTGTAACCGATGACGAAGAGGTCACGTTGGCTGTCGTAGAGCAACGAGAAATCCATCTGCGCCATCTCGTCGCTCAGCGCGATCAGTCGGTTCAGCACCGTGAGTCGCTCCCTGGCGCTGCTGCGTACCTGTTCGATTTTGCTGCGCTGCTCGGTGTCCCAATCTGCGGTGTCCAGGCTTGCCAGTTGGCGCAAGGTACGAGGCGTCACCTGTGGTCCGGCCAGAGGCGTGGGGAGTTGGTATCGCTGCAGTTCGTCCATCCAGTCGGTGCATTGGCTGATGAAGGCTTGTTGCCAATAGACGCTTTCCTCATCGCTCCCCGGCTGGACGTCTGAAACCGTGATCCGGGCCCTGTGCAGCAGGTCGGCCAGGGTGTCCACGTCTGGCGTTTGCGAGGCGCGTTCAACTCCATTTCTCAGTTCAATGAGCGGGTCGGCTTCGTTTGCGTGTCGGGCTTGGGTCAAGGTGTCCAGGGTGTCGCGTAAACCGTTGATCAGGGCCAGGCCGGCAATCGGAGCGTCGGCGATTTGCCCAAGGCCTGCGCGCAGGGTCAACAACAGCCCGGTCAGGTTGCCGCTGTCGACCGTCGAGACATAGCGCGGCCGCAGAGGCTCGCGGGTTTGCGTGTCGTACCAGTTGTAGAAATGCTCCCGGTGCCGTTCAAGGCTGTGCATGCTGTCCAGGGAGGCGGCCAGCCTTGTCAGCAGGCGCTCAGTGCTCAGATACCCAAAGTCATGTGCGGCCAGGTGCGCGAGGAGCGACATGCCCATGTTGGTGGGGGAAGTGCGATGGGCGATGGCCGCCTTCGGTGCTTCCTGCACGTTATCGGGCGGCAGCCAGTTGTCTTGCGGCCCGACGTACTGGTCGAAGAAGGCCCAGGTCCGGCGAGCCAGAACGTGCAGAAAACGCAGCTCCTGCTCCGAAGGTTTGAACACCGACTCCCCGGCGGGCGAGCTGAGCCGCCAGGCGATCCACGGACCCGCCAGCCACGCCAGCAGCAGGGGGCTTGCGATCAACAATGTCAGCGGGGCGTCGAGCAGCAGCGCCACCGTCAGCAGTGCCAGCGTAGGCGCGACCCACATCAACCGATAGAAGCCGGGCAGCCGACCTTGCGCCATTCGCTCGACCTCCCGCGAAGGCTGCCACTGCAACAGCAGCCGCCTGCTGAAACCGAGCCGCCACAATGAGCGCAGGATCGCGTCGGTGCTGTACAGCATCTCGAAAGGTAACCAGGCCAGCGCCAGGCAGACGCGCGCCAGTTCTTGTCCCAGATCGCCCATGAGCGCCAAAAGGTGTTGCCGGTAGGGAACACCTGCGGGAGGCTGCATCAGTTCGGTCACGCTGCGGAGCACCGGTTGAACCACCAGCAAGCCGACAACGGTCAGCGTCCAGCCCAGCGGCTCACTGCTGGCCAACCACGCCCAGGCCAGCATGGTCAAGGTCGAGAGGGGCTCCAGGCTGCGCCGCAAGTTGTCGAGAATCTTCCAGCGGGCCATGACGCTGAGCCGGTTATGCACCCACGCACCGGTCGCGTTGCGCGTCCAGGGCGATACCCATGGCAACAACTGCCAGTCACCCCGAATCCAGCGGTGCCGACGTTTGACGTCGGTGCCATAGCCCGAGGGATATTGCTCATACAGCTGCACATCGCTGATCAGGCCGGAGCGTGCGTAGCAGCCTTCGATCAGGTCATGGCTGAGGATCTGGTTATCGGGCAGACAGCCTTCCAGTGCGCAGGTGAACGCATCCACGTCATAGATGCCCTTGCCGATGAACGAGCCCTGCTGGAACAGGTCCTGATAAACATCCGACACCGCGCGGGTATAGGGGTCGACACCGGCGTCGCTGCCAAACAGTCGCGCGTAGGTCGAACGCGTGACGCTGGTCAGGCTGATGCTCACCCGTGGCTGCAACACCGCGTAGCCCGCGATGATCTGCTTGCCCATGGCATCGAATACCGGTCGGTTGAGCGGGTGCATCATGGCGGCTACGCATTGCTGCGCGGCATCACGGGGCAGCAGGGTGTCGGTGTCCAGGGTGATCACGTAGCGGGCGCTTTGCAGCGGGGTAATGTCACCGACGATGGCGTTGAAACACTCCCGCCCACTACCGCGCAGCAACGCGTTCAGTTCGATCAGCTTGCCGCGCTTGCGCTCATGGCCCATCCACACCCGCTCGCCCGGATTCCAGCGACGGGGCCGGTGCAGCAAGAAGAACCGGTCAGTGATACCGTCGGCGTACTTGCGGTTGAGCTGGACGATCGCCTCAGAGGCCCGGGCAATCAGCTCGGCGTCCTGGGGCAGGACTTCTTCAGCGGCATCGAGCAGGTCGCTGAGCAAGGCGAAGTACAGGTTGCTGTCGCGGTTGGCGAGAAAACGCACCTCAAGGCCTTCCACCAGCTCATCCACATCGGCCAGGTTGGCAATCAGCGTGGGGATCACCACCAGCGTGCGTGCGTCGTCAGGGATCCCGTGGGCGTAATCCATTTTGGGCAGCACTGAAGGCAGCAGGCTGAAGGTCACCAGCCAGTTGACCAGGCTGATCGCCAGGCGGCTGACCATGATCAGGCACGGAATCGCCAGCACCAGCAACGCCACATCCGGCATGCGGTCGCGGTGTGCGGACGCCAGCAATGGCCAGGCAAAGATCAGCGTCAGCAGCGTCACCGGTGCCAGGTAAAACATCAGCGGCGAGCGCTGCAGCAGGCGTTTCCAGCGCTCATGAATCGGCACGCGGGCTTCGAGTGCACGCTCCAGAACAGGCAGTCCGTCGCTGACCAGGTAATACCCGACATGGCGCGCCAGCACCTCACAGCAGACCGATGCCGCCTGGGCCGTCGCAAGGTCAATCGCAACCCGCGCGACCTGAGTCTCCGAATGCTGCCCACTGCGCCGGGCCAGGCGTTCGATGACATGCCGGTAGCTGTCCCGGGTGCGAAAGTCCATGGTCCGGTAAATCGCTGCGGGGTCCTGGCACAGCGTCTGTTCGACGTGGCTCATTGATTCGACGAATTCGCGCCAGTCGGTCGCGGACAACAGGCGCAGGCTGCCGATGCTGTTGCTGATGGAGACCTGATCGGCGGCTTGCTGCTGGGCGTCGAGCTGCACCTGACGCTCGATGCTGGAGCCTTTTTCGCCCAGCATCTGCTCGATCCAGTTCAGCGGTAGCGCCAGCGCCGCGCTCTGGCCTTGCAAACGGCGGGTGAATTCGGCCACGAAGGCAGCCGTCATCGGCGGGGTGGAGCGGGCCATGTCGGCGACGGTCAGCACCACGCTCTTGATCTCGCGCTCCGAGGTTTCGATCAAGCGCTCGGCCCAATCGTCGGCCAGGTTGCGATCGTCCGCGTTAGCCATCACCCGTGAGGCGACTCGGCGCAGATTTTCGATTAGCGCCAGGCGCAACATGATCGGCACCGCCCACAGCTCCCCAAGCGCCAGCGGCATGACGGTCTGATAAGAAAAAATGAAGCGGCCCAGGCTCTGTTCGTCGACCCGACCGTCGCCATGGGAGATCGTCTCCAGGGCGATGTCGTAGACCCGCGGCAGCCCGGCAGAGGGCCCGTTGATCAAGCGTGGCAATTCACGGCTATAGCCCTTGGGCAGGTGGGTTCTGGCGGTGCGAATGTGCTCTTCGATCAAAAAGTAATTGTCCAGCAGCCACTCGGCTGCCGGGGTGACGCGACGGCTCGACACTTGCGCCTCGGACAGCGCCGTGCAACTGCGCTTGAGCAAGGCCTCGTTGTCATCCAGCCGGCTCAACATCGAGTCACGGGCCGACAGTGCCGTCAACTGATGCTGCCCGGCCAGGGCGATGCCGTGGCTGGCCATCTGGTCGGCGCTGAACAGCTCGGAGCGCAGAATCGGTTCATATTCAAACCCGGAGGCGGAAGACGATCCGTTGTGGTAGATCCCGGACAAGCGAGCAACCACTCCCCGTACGCGTGTCCATGTGCTGTTCATAAGGTCGTGAGCCTGAAGCGCGTGGCCGTCATCGCGCGAATTTTCAGAGGTGCGCCGATGTACCCCGTCAGCGCCTAGCAGCGCCTTTACGACGTGGCTTTCCAGCGCCGAGTATGGCGACCCGAACACAGGTTCGTCTGTGCGCTGGCGAACATAGGGAAGGGCGGTCCTGGCACGCGATGCAACGCTACCGGCCTGGCGTCTTGTCCATGATGATCGTGCGCTCGGCACCGTGAAATTCGTCCCTGACTTTCACGTAGCCCAGAGACCGATAGAAGCCTTGCGCGGTAATCGAAGAAGGGACACGCAACCGCTCGACGCCGCTCTGGGCGGCCAATGATTCAATGTGGGCAAGCAGACTGCGCCCCACGCCTTGGCCTTGATACGACGGTTCGACGAAAACGCTTCGAACCGTGTCTTGCGCCAGACTTGCGGTCCCGACGATACGACCATCAATACTAGCCACGTATACCTGACGCAGGGTGAGCAAGCGCAGGATTGCGCAGGGCGAAAAGTTCTGCAGCACCTGGTCGATGATCTCTACTGAGTAATCCCGGGCGTTGGATACTCGCAGGGCCGCCTCAACGACCAGGCTGATTGCTGGAGCATCCCTGTCTTCGGCTTTGCGAATCACACAATCCATCGAGAGAAACCTCACCGATCAGGGATGTCGCTTTAGAAACGCCAGTCCTTCGCCTGCACGACGCGGCAGAAGGGTCCTGCCAGGGTTGCGTTGTGGTGGGCGATGATGGCCTCTGCCTTGAGTGTCGGAGTATCAGAGCAAGTATGCCCGTCGGCGATCAGCACGGCATCGAATCCGCAGTCACGGGCGGCCCGGCAAGTACTGTCGACGCAATACTGGGTTTTCATTCCAGTCACCACGATGCCCTCACACCCAAGCTCTCGTAGCTGGCCAGCCAGGTCAGTCTGGGCGAAGGCGCTAGGGCGGGTTTTCTGGAATATGATCTCTCCACCTGACAGGTCCAACTCCTGCACAAGCTCGGTCAGCGGACTGCCGGGCTCGATAGGGGAACCGGCCGGGCCCACGTGGCGCGCCAGAAAGATGGGGGCGCCGCGCTCCCGCGCATCCTTCATGAGCCCGTTCAAGGTCTCGAGAACAGCCTCGCTGCGCCAAGGGCTTTCAGGGCCGTGAACAAGTCCAACTTGCATGTCGAGAATCAGCAGAGCGTACATATGCGTTTCCTTGCATGGGTGCCAGCGAAAACCGGGGCAAAAAAAAGACCCGATCCATTGCTGGCGGGTCTTTGGTGTCCTGCGTTACTGACTCACGCAACCTCCCACGACCCGCCGATGGCGGTCGTGAAGGTGGTGGTCGATTCGAAACATTGAGTATTCATGGTTTGACCATAACGTTGACCGGCGAGTGTTGCAAGTGAACATGCCCGGCAAGAACGCCAACGATGTGGGTCCGGGGGATCAAGGTGTTCACAGAATTTGCGTCTGGCCCCAACCCCGTAGCTGTCCGGCTTGCCGGCGTGGCGTCTTCAAGATCGCTCCCGCGGGCAAGCCCGGCTGCTACGGGGATTTGGAGAGTTTGCAGGATTTGTGTCTGCCTCCGGTCCCGTAGCAGCACGGCTTGCCGGCGGGGACGTCTTCGAAATCGCCGACGCCGGCAAGCCGGACTGCTACGAGGGATTGAAGTGTTTGCAAGCTTTGTGTCTGGCTCAAGTCCCGTAACAACTCTCGCTGTATGGCCCGGCTGCTGACCTCCATCCAATGGCCTGATAACGCCCGGCGGGCCTGTCAGCGTAGCTTCTCCAGCATCCCGTAGTACCACATGCCCGCTGCCAGCAGGGGGTTGCCCAGCACATTGCCCATCGGCACGCGCAAATGCTTGCATAGCGCGAAGGTGTCGAACTGTTCAAGGGTGCCGGTCAAGGCTTCGGCCATGATTTCACCCATGATGTGGCTGGTCGCAACGCCGTGGCCGGAGTAGCCCTGGCAATACCAGACGTTGGGCGAGAGCTTGCCCAACTGCGGGATGCGGTTGACGACGATGCCCATCGCGCAGCTCCACTGAAAATCGATCCGCACGCCCTTGAGTGCCGGGAAGGTGCCTTCGATGCAGGGCCGCAGTTCGCCTTCGATATCCCGTGAATCCTTGCCCGAGTAGTTGGCTCCGCCGCCGAACAGCAGGCGTTTATCGGCCGTCAGTCGGTAGTAGTCGAGCACGAACCGGCAGTCGTACACCGCAAGGTCCTGCGGGTTGATCTGCTCCGCCAGCTCGCCCAGTGGCTCGGTGGTGACGATGGCGCCCATGGCCGGGAAGATCTTGCCGCCGAGCCTGGTTTTTTCCAGCCTGTGATAGACGTCGCCTGCCAGCATCACCTGGCGCGCTTCGACTCGCCCATGGGCAGTAACCACCGCAGGCCGCGGGCTGTGGATGATTTCCAGCACCTCGGAGTTTTCGAAGATCAGCGCGCCCAGGCTGCGAGCCGCGCGCGCTTCGCCCAGGCACAGGTTGAGCGGGTGCAGGTGCAGGTTGCGCAGGTTCTTCAGCGCGCCCTGATACAGCGGGCTTTGCAGGTGTTCGGCGATGCCCTGACGGTCGAGCAACTGCACCTGATCGCCCATGCCACGACGCTCGGCCTCGGCCTTGAAGCGGCGCAGTTCGTCCATGTGCGAAGGCTTCATCGCCGTGTGCAGATGGCCGCGCTTGAGATCGCAGGCGATGCCATAGCGCTGGACCCGCTGCTCTATGATCTGATGCCCGCGCCAGCGCAGGTGCCAGATGAAATCATCGACCTCGGCGCCCAGATGCTTGCCCATTTGCTTGCGCATGGCTTCATCCCCGGAGAGGCTTCCCGTGACCTGGCCACCGTTGCGTCCGCTCGCGCCCCAGCCGATGCGGTGGGTTTCAATGATCGCGACTTTCAGGCCGCGCTCCGCCAGCTCCACGGCAGTGGCGACACCGGTGAAGCCGCCGCCGATGATCGCCACGTCAACCTCTACCGTGCCGTGCAACTGCGGGTATTCGGTGAGGTCATTCAGGGTTGCGCTGTAGTAGGACGGCGCCCGCTGGGCCCGCCCGGAATGGGTTGCTGTGTTCATGGTTTCACCTTCCAATCCTTAGGGTCAGGCCTGATGCAGGTACCAGCGCCAGTCCTGCTCGCTGACTTCGGCCATGAACTGCCGGTACTCGGCACGCTTGACCTTCAGGTACACGCCAAAAAAACCGTCGCCGAGGGCTTCGCGCGCCCATTCCGAGCGTTCCAGCGCGTCAAGGGCAATGAGCCAGTCGGTGGGCAGGTGCTCGGTGGCCTGGGCGTAACCGTTGCCTTCGACCGGCGCGCCCGGATCGAGCTGTTCGCGGATGCCGCGATGGCTGGCGGCAAGGATCGCTGCAGCGGCAAGGTAGGGGTTGGCATCGGCGCCGCAAATCCGGTGCTCGACATGCCGGCTGTTGGCCGGACCGCCCGGCACGCGCAGGCTGACGGTGCGGTTGTCGACGCCCCAGGTCGGCGCCAGCGGCGCGTAGCTGTTGGCCTGGAAGCGGCGGAACGAGTTGGCATTGGGGCAGAACAGCAACAGCGAATCACGCAGGTGACGCAGCATGCCCGCCACTGCCTGACGCAGCAGCGGCGTCCCGGCCTTGTCGTCGCTGGCAAACAGGTTGTTGCCATCGCTGTCGGCCAGGCTCAGGTGCATGTGCATCCCGGTGCCGGCCAGGTTCGCGAAGGGCTTGGCCATGAAGCAGGCTTGCATGCCGTGGGCATGAGCCACACCCTTGACCAGGCGTTTGTAGCGCACTGCCTGGTCCATCGCCTCCAGTGCATCGCCATGTTCCAGGGTTATTTCAACCTGGCCCGGCGCATATTCCGAGATCGCGGTGCGCGCCGGGATACCCTGGGCCTTGCAGGCGGCGTAGAGGTCGGCGAGGAAGGGTTCGATCTGCTCCAGCTCACGCAGGCCATAGACCTGGGTCGTGCGCGGCCGTCCGCCGTCGTTGTCCAGCGCCGGTTGTGGACGGCCCTGGGCGTCGCGCTGCTGATCAAGCAGGTAGAACTCCAGTTCGCAGGCCATCACCGGATTGAAGCCTTCGGCCTTGAGCGCTTCGACGGTGCGCAGCAACACATGGCGCGGATCAGCGACGCTCGCCGGCAGGCCCTCGCTGGGGTGCATGCTGACCTGAACCGCGGCCGTCGGAATCCGGCGCCAAGGCAGGCGCACCAGGCTGCCTTCGAGCGGGTAGGCGCGGCAGTCGATGTCGCCCACATCCCACACCAGCCCTGAGTTTTCCACGTCGTCGCCGTTCATGGTCAAGCCCAGGATGGTGCTGGGCAGGGGCCGGCCGGTCTGGTAAACGGCCAACAGCTCGTCGCGGTGCAACAGCTTGCCCCGCGGAACGCCATTGGCGTCGAGAATGAACAGCTCGAACAGTTCGATATCGGGGTTTTCGCTCAGGAAACGGGTTGCCTGATCTACAGATGCAAAGTGCATGTCGATTCGCTCGCGCACAGAGGCGCACAAGACCACCGCTGGCTTACGGACGGTCGAAGAGGTAACGGCAAAGATGCCGACGCGTGTCAGTGGACAGCGAGCGAGAAGTCCGGCGGCCGGGCATGGCGGCAGTGCCACAGGGCCCAGAAGGCGAGAATGATATGGACGAGAGGATTTGCGCCCGCTAGTGCCTTGGCTTTCGGCACTGCGGAACAGGATGGAGGGCGCAGGATGATCTGACGGGAAATCATGCCTCGATGCTCACACGGGGCGCGGCATGGGAACAAGCATAGAACTGATAACCTTTAGGTCGTCCGTGGCTAAACTTTCACCGGCCCAGGGTGGAGGCCACAGGTTGCAGTGCCAGATGAGTCCGTATTCGCGCACCCATACCAAAGTGTGGGTCGGCTATGCCAATCGATAATGGTGCAGCACTTTCCCGCGCAAGATCATATGGGGCAGTTCCCGCGCCCGTTCAAACGCCCGTGGCTGTGTCGCTCGCCGAGTGATCTTTCCGACAGTCGAGTGGACACCCTTGGCGCCCACTCCCGATTGGCTTTCGTTTACTACCCTAGAGAGGTAACGACTGTGTCTGACACCCCCAACACCCCATCGAGTTCGCGCAGGCAGGTGCTCAAGGTCGGCGCGACGGCGCTGGCGGCAGGTTCCCTTTCAGCGATGGTCATGGGCGCAACCAGTGCCCAGGCCGCCCCGACTGCGACTCCTAAACAAGGACACAACGACATGACCAGTTTCACCACCTCAGATGGTACGGAAATTTTCTACAAGGACTGGGGCACGGGCCAGCCGATCGTGTTTCACCACGGGTGGCCGCTCAGCTCCGATGACTGGGATGCGCAGATGCTGTTTTTCGTCTCCAAAGGCTATCGGGTGATCGCCCACGACCGTCGCGGTCATGGACGTTCGACCCAGACCTCCACGGGCAACGACATGGACACCTACGCGGCAGATGTCGCGGCGCTCGTGGCGCATCTGAAATTGAAGGACGCCGTGCACATCGGTCACTCCACCGGCGGAGGCGAGGTGGCACGCTACGTGGCGCAGCATGGGGCAGGGCGTGTGGCCAAGGCGGTGCTGATCGGCGCGGTGCCACCGATCATGGTCAAGTCCGCGAAGAACCCTGGTGGTCTGCCGATCGACGTCTTTGACGGGTTCCGTTCGGCGCTTGCCGCCAACCGCGCGCAGTTCTACAAGGAAGTGCCGGTGCCGTTCTATGGCTACAACCGTGAAGGCGCGAAGGTGTCCGAAGGCATCAAGGAAAACTGGTGGCGCCAGGGCATGATGGGCGGCGCCAAGGCTCATTACGATTGCATCAAGGCATTCTCGGAAACCGACTTCACCGAAGACCTGAAAAAAATCACGGTGCCGGTGCTGGTTCTGCATGGCGATGACGACCAGATCGTCCCGATTGCCGACTCAGCCCAGCTTTCGATCAAGCTCCTGAAAAACGGCACGCTGAAAGTCTACAAAGGTTACCCGCACGGCATGTGTACGACGCATCCGGAGGTCATCAACGAAGACCTGCTGGCCTTCATCAAGGCCTGATGCGCAGGGCCCTTCATTGCCAGGCAGTGAAGGGCCCTTTTTTTCTGTAGCCTTGACCGTTGCCGTCATAGCGCGGGCAGCGTCAGCGCCACCCTGGCCCCCGTCTGGCCATCCTCCCTGTTCGCCAGTTGAATCACCCCGCCCGCAGCCTCCACGATCGAACGGCATATCGGCAACCCCATGCCCATTCCCGTGGCCTTGGTGGTGAAGAAACTCTCGAAGAGTTTGCCCTCCAGTCCCGGCGCGATGCCCGGGCCGCTGTCGAGCACTTGAAGCCTGATTTCACCGCTGGGCAGGTGTTCACTGCGCACCGTCAGTTCCTTTAGTGGAGAGTCGGCCGATGCCATCGCTTGTGCGGCGTTCATCAGCAGGTTGACGATCACTTGTTGCAGTAGCACACGGTCAGCTCGCACCGCTGGCAGTGCCACCGCCAGGTCAGTGGTCAGGCGCACGGTATGCTTGCGCAGTTCGTGGTCGGTGAACTGCAGTGAGTCCTGAATGACGTCGTTGATCGCCACGTCCGACTCTTCAGCCGGCCGACGCAGGGCCATCCCGCGAATGCGGGTGATGACGTCGTCGGTGCGTTGCGCCTCGTCGACGATCTGCAGCAAGGCAATCTCCACCTCTTTCAAGTCAGGCTCAGGGCGCTGCAACCAGCGCAGTGCTGCCTGGGCGTAGGTAGAAATGGACGTCAGGGGTTGATTGATTTCGTGGGTGATGGACGCGCTCAGCTCACCAAGGATCGAGATGCGTGCCACATGGGCCAGTTCTGTCTGCATGATCTCCAGGGCGTGGCGCGCTGCAGCCAGCTCAGACAGGTCGATGATGCCGATCAGGATCACCCCGCGCGCGATGTTCTCCCTGGAAAAACAGGCGGTGAACAGGCATTCGAATTCTTTGCCATCGAGGGTTCTCAGGCGCGTGACTTCGATGTTGTTGGGGTGCCCGGCGAGGGATTTGACCACGCAACGGGCGTACACCTGAATGCTCTCGTCCGGCCAGTAACGGTCGATGTTACCGAGCATCTCGCTACGATCCCCCCGACCGAACAGGCGCATGCTGTGATCGTTCAGGTCCACCACCTGAGTGCAGCGCATGAAATCGCGGACCACCTCGGGGTGAGCCAGGAAGTGCGCTTCAAGGTCGCGCACCCCGGCGTCGAGCAGGGCACGGATCCTGGTGCCGACGGCGGTGAAATCCAGCTCCCAGAACGACGCCGCCATCGCCTGGAACAGGTTGCGATAGCGGTATTCGGTGGCTTTGAGATGCTGTTCGGTCTCTTTGGCCAGCGAGATGTCGTACCCGGTTTCCAGGATGCCGACCGGATGACCGGCAGCATCTCGACGCAGCGACCAGCGGGCATTCACCAGACGGCGGGACCCCGTACCCGTGAGCCGCGAGAGTTCACCTTCCCAGTAACCGTCGGCCAGCAGCCGGTCATCGGCGATGTCGTGTTCGTCGCGCTCGTGCCTGCACTTGAGCAGCGTACGGGCATGGGCACCCACCGCCTTATGTGAGGGCCAGCCGTACAGCGCAGCCGACGCGGAGTTCCAGAAGCAGATCTTGCCGTCCATGTCGCGCACGAAGACGGCGTCGTGAAAACGCTCGAACACCTCCGCCTCCGCGCGTGTGATGGCTTGAGTCATTCGTCTGCCCTCCATGCACATTCACCCACCCCTGCGACAGTCGGCGAGGTGTTCATGGGCGCGGTTGAGCAGGCCGGTCAGCCAGGGCACCGAGGCGGTCCTGGGTTTCCATCACCAGCACTGCACGTAAGCGGACGTCTGCACGCATCATCCGGTCGTAGGCTTGCTGTGCCTGTTCAAGAGGGAAGGTCTCGACCATCGCCTCGATGCCCTGAAGGCTGGCGAAAGCCAGGGTTTGCTCGTTGTCTATCACGGTGCCGGTCAGGGCGCCGCTGACCGAGCGGGCGCCGAAGATCAGGTCGGTGGCGTTTACCGAGAGCGGTTCGCCGGGCACCGCGACCACCACCAGTTGGCCCCGTGCCGACAAGCCGGGAATCGTATCTGCCATGCCCTGTGCGGTTGGCGCGGTGCCGAGCACGACCTTCGCGCCACCCATCGAGCGCAAGACTTCTGCCACGTTTTCTTCGGTCGCGTCGATGTAGCGATGAGCACCCAGGGATAACGCCAGCGCAGCCTTGCTGGCGCCTCGGGCGATGACCACTGTGTGGAACCCCATCTTGCGGGCGAACTGCACACCCAGATGGCCAAGCCCGCCCAGGCCATGAATCGCCACCACGTCACCGGCTTGCGCGCCGGAGTTGCGCAAGGCGTTGAAGGTGGTAAGGCCGGCGCAGAGCAGGGGAGCGGCCTGGATCGCGTCCAGCGCCTCAGGTACACGCACCAGGCCGCGCGCCTCGGCGATCATGATCTCGGCGTAGCCGCCGTCAACGGTCATGCCACTGATCACCGGATTCTGGCAGGTCACCGGGTCACCCTTGCGGCACGACGGGCAGGTCCCGTCTTCGCCCGCCAGAAAGCCTACGCCCACTCGCTGGCCAAGGCTCCAGCCCTGGACACCTGCGCCGATGGCGTCGATGCGTCCCACGACTTCATGCCCCGGTACACGAGGAAACGGAACGCCTGCGAAACCTTCCACGGTGGCGCTGTCAGAGTGGCAGACGCCGCACGCTTCGACCTGGATTCGCACCTGGCCGTGGCCGGGCTCCGTGATCGGACGCTCCACCAGTTCCAGTTTGCCGGGGGCGGTCGCCACGACGGCGCGATATGTTGTACGGGTTGTCATAAATCACCTTGATAATGAGTGGTATTGAGCAGGCACACGCCCGCAGTCCTGCCCGCTCGGAGCACAACGTTTGTGGCGCGGCTCTGGGGAAGAAGAGCAGTCCGTTGCTATCGATGAGTCAGGGTGGGCCGGCATTGCGTTGTGTAGAACGCAGGCCCCGTCGATCAGAGATCAGTCGTGGGCAGCCTCGACGAACGCGGCAATGTGCTTGGCGGCCGTGCGAGGGTATTGCAGCTGCGGACCGTGACCGGAACCAGGGAAAGTAACGATGTGCAGTGTCGGCAACTGATCGCTCAGGGCGTACCAGTTCTCGACCGGGAAGGCGATGTCGTGATCGGCGCCCAGATGCAGCACGGGCACCTCGGTATTTTTCAACACATGCAACACGGCCTCGACCGGGAACACCGGATTCTTGGGGCCTTCGCCCAGTTGCGCGCCTGCCCACTCGTAAGGGACTTGCGGGCTTGGGTCTTCTCGCCTGGACGCCAGCCGGCTCCATGAACGCTCGGCGGCGGCCCGGCTGGATGGCGAGGCGGGTTCGAAGAACAGGCTCACGAAGTCTTCAAAGTTGTTGTCGCGCTTGGCCAGCTCGTAGAACAGCTGCTCGCCAGGCTTGGCCAGCAGGCCCGGAGGCGTGGTTGCGATCAGCACCAGATGGCTCACCAGTTGGGGAGCTTGCGCGAGGACAATCTGCGCGGCCACGCCACCGATGGACCAGCCTGCCAGGACCACCTTGCCCAGCTTCAGGGCCGTGATCAGTTCGATGGTGTCCTTGGCCAGCGAAGCCGGGTTGTAGGTCCGCTCGCCAGTCGATCGCCCCAGGCCGCTGTAATCGAAGACGGTGACTTGAAACCCCTGCTGTACCAGTGCGTCCAGAAACGCCGGGTCCCAGGACTCCATCGTTCCGCGAAAGCGCACGCAAAGTACCAGGGGGGTGCCCTGTCCAAATGTGCGATAAGCCAGCGTTCTGCCGCCCACTTCGAGGTAGTGGGTCGCTGCATGAAAACTTACGGAGTGTTCAGTCATTGCGGTGTGCTCGTTGTGATGAAACGTTAAACGACCGATGTGTTCAACACGAAATCAATAACGTGTTGGTGTGATCAAAGGAGCGCCATTACAACGATCACGGGCGCAGGGTGAATAGGACTCTCGTGCGTTTTCGCTTAGTGCATAAAAGGTTTGGCAAGTGTGTTTTTTAGTTAGCCCACAGGTTATCGCTACACCGGGTTTAACAAGAGTAGGTCATTAAGTTCTTGCGGACTGGCCTGTTCGGTTAGTTGCGGGTAGGATGCAACAACGATCATCCCCCGATGACCTGTTTAATCCTTTTTTCGTGTCACCTGTGTCCGTTTTTATGTCGTTGGCTCATCGTGCATCGCGTTGACGGGAATTGAAACGACATTTACGGTCATGTTTTCGGACATGAATCCGGACGGAGTGAAAATGCACAGAATCGGTTACTTCCTGACGGAAGGGTTTCAGGTGATGGCGCTGGGAACCCAGTCAGTGTTCGAATTTGCCAATGTGGTGGCCAAGGAGCAGGTCTATCAGGTGACCAACTATTCGTTGACCGGCGGGGTTATCACCTCCTCGATAGGGGCCTCGGTCAACACCCTCAAGGCCACTAGCGAGGCCCAGGCCGACACCTGGATGGTGTCCGGAATCGTCGATCCACTGGCCCGCGACAGCACCGCCGAAGAGCTGGACTTCGTCAAGACCGCCGCCAGCCGAGCTCGACGGGTGGGTGGGATGTGCACCGGTGCTTTCGTGCTCGCCGAGGCGGGGTTACTCGAAGGCAAACGTGTCACCACGCACTGGGCGTACGCCGGCGTGCTCAAGCAGCGCTTCCCGAACACCCTTGTCGAGCCGGACAACATCTTCATCAATGACGGCACCATCTGGACCTCGGCGGGGCTTTCGGCGGCGATGGACCTAGTGTTGGGAATGGTTGAAAAAGACCTGGGGCACGAGATTGCCAACCGCGTCGCGCGGGTTCTGGTCATGTATCACCGGCGTTCCGGGGGGCAGTCACAGCATTCGGAAATGCTCAACATCGCACCCAAGTCAGATCGGGTCCAGGCCGCGCTCGAACACGCTCGGGCCAACCTCTCAGGTGACCTGAGTGCGGACGCTCTGGCGAAGATCGTGCACCTCAGTGAGCGGCAATTCAGGCGGGTTTTTCTGGCCGAAACCGGCCTGTCACCTGCCAAGGCCGTGGAGCAACTGCGCCTGGAAACCGCCCGGAGCATGATTCAGCGCGGTCATCATTCGCTGGAAATCATCGCCAGGGAAACGGGCTTTCGCGACCGGCGCCACCTGCGCGAAGTGTTTATCCGCAAGTTGGGCGTCTCCCCGCAATCGCTCCGGCGCGATGCCAGAGATGGACAGGAATCTGTGTCGTCTACCATCAGTACCTAATCTTAGGTATGAATTGACCCGATGGCTGCACGGGTACAAAGTTCATCCCGACGCGTTACCCATAAGCGTTAAGCGCCGAGGCTGGTTACTGACGTGTGCGCCGTTTTTTATTGTTTCAGGGTGTACGTGAATCGTGACATCAACAGTGTCGCTAGACGGGACGCAAGTCGAGCATTCGGCATATAACGATGGGTGTTGGAAACAACCCGCCCCGTCAACTTGAAACCTGTCGACAGGGAGGCTGAATGTACCACCTAAGCTCATCCAGGCCCGCGCAAGTGAACGCACCTATTGTCTTCATTGTTGACGACGATTCGGTATTGAGCGGCTCGATCGCGAGTTTGTTGAAGTCGGTTGGTTACGACACAAAAGCCTTTGCCGGCCCCGAGGACATGCTCGCGCATCCACTGGCGCAGAAGGCCGGCTGCCTCATTCTGGACGTGCGGCTGCAGGGCAGCAGTGGATTGGACTTGCAACAGCAATTGGCCGAATCCCAAAACCGTGTGCCGATCATTTTCATGACTGGCCATGGGGATATCCCCATGTCTGTGCGCGCCATGAAGGCCGGCGCGGCCGACTTTCTCACCAAGCCATTCCGCTCTCAGGATCTGATCGACGCCGTGGCAATCGCGGTGGCCAGTCACTCCGAGTTTCTTGAAAAACAGCGCGAGATCGACGCCTTGCGCAAGCGGTTTGAATGCCTGACGCCCCGGGAAAAACAGGTCATGGGGGGCGTGGTGAAGGGCCGTCTCAACAAGCAGATTGCAAGCGATCTGGAGGTCAGCGAGATCACGGTAAAACTGCACCGGGCCAACATGATGCGCAAACTGGACGCTCGCAGCGTCGCTGACGTGGTTCGGGCTGGCCATCAGCTAGAGCTGTCGCAGTCCGGTTTATAAAACCGATTTCGCTACATCAGGCGTACTCCATGCGCCCTCGCGAGGGGCGACTCCATTCTGCTGTCCTCCTGACTGGCGTGCAGGCACGTTTGAGGAGGCGGCATCGCGACTTTCAGGTGACTTCATGGCCCAGGACCAACGCATGGCAACGATTCAAAGGGTGCCCGGTGTCAGATCGGCAGTCGGTCTGATTTCGGGCAGCTTGACCTTTTGCGGGCACTGGGACGGCGTCTCGTCGGAACAGGGATTTGGCCAAGGCTTCGTACACAATGGCGCGAAACGCACACTGGAAAACCTGGCCCCCTGGCGGGTGAAAAAAGCCAAGGAGTTGATGGTCAACCTCATGGCGCAGGGTTGCACGATAGAGCAGGTGGCCAGTGCCTGTGCAATCTCACGCAGTCATTTCTCTCGCGCTTTCAAGAACACGACGGGGCTTGCGCCCCATGACTGGTTTCGACGAGAGCAGATTCGCAAGGCCCAGGCGTTGCTGCGCACGCGAGAGCTGTCGATCTGTAGCGTTGCCCAGGAGTGCGGATTCTCCGATCAGTCCTACTTCACCCGGGTCTTTAGGCAGTTCAATGGAATCAGCCCCAGACGCTGGCAGCTGCAGCATTGTGCGCAGGCCACCAGCGTTTTCCGTGATGCATCCAACGGATAAGCGTCCACCTCCCGTGGAGGTCAACATGCGGGCGTACGTGGCATCCAATGCTCGTGTTCGTGGGCCCAGGATAATAAAAGTGAATAACGTTACCCGCATTTCGATCGTCGATGATGACACATCGTGTCGAATGGCCCTGAGCAGCCTGGTACGCTCACTGGGTTATGAACCTTGTCTGTTTGCCTGTGCCGAAGCGTTTCTTGCCTCGGCGGAAATCGATAGCACCGATTGCCTGATCTCCGATGTGCACATGCCTGGAGTCGACGGTCTGGAGCTACAGCGCATGCTGCTCGACAGCGGCCGATCCATCCCCGTCATTTTCATCACGGCCTACCCCAAAGAGTCCGTGCGCAAGCGCGCGTTGGCAGCCGGCGCCGTGTGCTTCATGGCCAAACCCTATAACGCCCAGAGCATCATTGATTGCATCCAGCGCATTGTGCCTGGCGATTGAACCGTGAGTTGCCCGACGTGAGTCAGTGCATGGATAACTGACCATACGTTGGTTTGAGGGCATCTGTTACTTGGGATAATTGTTGGGTGGGGCGTGCGCGGTTAGCCTTTCCACCAGCGCTTCAATAGCCCGGCCCGTATTTGTGTGGAGGGGTGGAGGCGTTTCGCCAAACGGGGTTTCAACGGGGTTGAGAGCATCGGACAAAAAGCTGAGCCGATCACGCATAACGACCCGCTTTCTTCGCTTTACCATTTAGCTTATTCAATCATCGGATGCAGACCATCATGAAACATCAACCATCAGTTGTGAGTGGGTTACTTGTGCGCGCCAGTCGCCTGGACAAAATCGGTATACATTTGATTCGCATCGGTGTGGCCATCATATTCCTATGGATCGGCGCATTGAAATTCGTGCCCTATGAGGCCGACAGCATCACCCCGTTCGTGGCAAACAATCCGGTGATGTCCCTGTTCTATGCACACCCGGACGAATACAAAGCCCACCTTACCCATGAAGGTCAGCTGGACCCGGTCAAGCGCGAATGGCAGACCGCCAATCACACCTATGCGTTTTCCAATGGTCTGGGGACCGTTGAAATCCTGATCGGTCTACTGGTGCTGTCCTACTTGTTTTCTCGCCGGCTTGGCATGGTCGGATCGGTACTGGCCTTTCTGACGCCGCTGGTGACGCTGTCCTTTCTTATTACAACGCCCGAGGCCTGGGTGCAGAGCATGGGCGATGCCGAGTTTGGATTTCCCTACTTGTCAGGCGGCGGAAGACTGGTACTTAAAGATGTTCTGATGCTGGCCGGCGCCGTTGTCATGATTGCTGACTCGGCACGTCAATTACTTGAGCAAAGAGCGACGGCCGTTGTGAGATCAAACAGTCACGCCCGTTAGAAAGAAGACGGCACCGGGCCTAACCCTGCACAACCAACTCTTGGGCAATCGCAGCCAATTGCTCCCCCACCTGGGTTTTCAGCGTTTCGATGAAACGGGTGACTTTCGCGTCCAGGAACTGGCGCGAGGAATACACGGCGAACACGTTGCGCTCCTGGGTGTGATATTGCGGCAGCACCCGCACCAGCTTGCCTGCGCGCAAGTCGTCGATAGCGGCGAAGCCGGCGAGCATGCCGATGCCTGCGCCCTCGCGCACGGCAACGGCCATGGCTTCCATATCATTCACGCTCAAACCTGCTGCGCCGGGAACAAAGGTGGCGTCGCCTGCTTTGCTCGTCAGTTGCCATTGGTCCCGGGCATAGTCGACGGTGCTGAGCAGCAGGCAAGCATGATCGCCAAGGTCCTCTGGACTGGCCGGTGCCGGGTTTTGCGCCAGATAGTCCGGGGAGGCGACCAGCACACAATGGCTCACGCCGATCTTCTGGCTGATGTACGCAGAATCCGGCAGCGCCCTGGCGATCAGGATCGACAGGTCCAACTGGTCCTCCAGCAGGTTCGGCATGCGCTGGGACAACAGAAGATCCACCGACACCTCGGGGTAAATCTTCCGGTAGTCCAGCACCGCGTGCGTCACCAGGTGCCGCGCAAGCCCCGGCACACAATGCAGTCGCAGCATACCGCGAGGTGCCTGGAGGGTGTCGCTGGCTTCGGCTTCGGCATGGTCCAGATCGGCCAGGATCGAGGTGCAGCGCTCGTAGAACCGGCGCCCGGCGTCGGTCACGGAAAGGCGCCGGGTCGAACGCTGCAGCAGGCGTGCATTGAGCGCAGCTTCCAGCGCGGAAACGGCGCGGGACACGTTGCCCACCGTTGAGTCGAGGTGGTTCGCCACGGCTGTGAAGCTGCCCATCTCAACCACTTTCACGAACACCATCATATTCGAGAGTTTGTCCATTGCTGCCGTCCTTATGACCGAGCGCAGCGCTGTCGGGCGCCGCCTTGATGCATCCGCGATTGGTGCATGAGGGTACCGCATAAGGCCTGCGGATATTTCCTCTGGGCACAACATTCCTTTCCTTAGGGGCGGCTAAATCAGCTCGGGCTTTCTCCATAGACTTGATTGCACAGCTGCCGCACAGACACGGATACACGCGGCGATGCCAGCAAATCCCGACGCTCAAGAGGCCTTACTGATGAACACACCCTACGACGCGCTGTATCTCTTTATCGCTGGTGAATGGATCGGCACGCACGGTCGCGATACCGCCCCCGTCATCAATCCTGCCACCGAAAGCGAAATCGGCCGTGTGCCACTGGCCACCGCGCAGGACCTGGAGCGCGCCCTTGAGGTCGCCCAACAGGGCTTCGAAACCTGGCGTCTGGTGGTGCCCGATCAGCGCGCCAAAGTGCTCAAGCGCGCAGCCGACCTGATCCTGGAGCGCGTGCCACACATCGCCGCGCAGATGACGCTGGAGGAGGGCAAGCCCATCGGCGAAGCCATGGATGAAGTGACCCGCGCCGCCGAGTATTTCGAATGGTTTGCCGAAAGCGCGCGCCGGATCGATGGCCGCGTAGTGCCTGCCAACCGGCCAGGGGTACTGCAACTGGTCAAACGCCAGCCCATCGGCCCGGTAGCGGCCTTCACCCCGTGGAACTTTCCGGCCATCACACCGGCCCGCAAGCTGTCTGCCGCACTGGCCGCCGGTTGCAGCGTGATCCTCAAGCCCGGTGAAGAAAGCCCATCAACCGCGCTGGCCCTGGCCCGTGCCCTTGACGATGCGGGGCTGCCCAAAGGGGTTGTTCAGGTGGTCTTCGGCGTGCCGGACATGGTGTCCAGCCAGTTGATCGCATCACCCGTTATTCGCAAGGTGACGTTCACCGGCTCCGTGCCGATCGGCCGTCTGTTGTCGGCCCGCGCAGCCGAAGGCGTCAAGCCCATCACCCTTGAACTGGGAGGCCATGGGCCGGTGCTGGTGTTCAATGACGCCGACATCGAAAAGGCCGCCGTGGAGGGCGTTGCCAACCGGTTTCGCGGTACGGGTCAGGTCTGTATTTCGTCTACCCGGTTTTTGATCCAGCGTGAAGCCTATGAGCGGTTTGTCGATCATTTCGTCACTGCCACGCGGGCGCTGCGAATCGGCAATGGCCTGCATCCCCACACCCAGGTAGGTCCGCTCGCCAATCCGCGACAACTGGCCAAGATGGAAGAACTGGTAGCCGATGCCGTGGCAAAAGGGGCGCGAGTGCTGGCGGGGGGCGAGCGCATGCCGGGGCCGGGCTTCTTCTTCGAACCCACCGTACTGGCAGACGTGCCCAGGGACGCCCGAGTGATGCATGAGGAGCCCTTCGGCCCTGTCGCGATCCTGATGCCGTTTGACCAATTGGCCGATGGTTTGGCAGAAGCCAATCGCCTGCCCTACGGGCTGTCTGCCTACGCCTTCACCTCTAACGCCCGCACCGCCATGGATGTGGCCGATGGGCTGGAAGCCGGAATGATCGGTATCAATCAGTACCGCATCGTGGCCACCGAGTTGCCCTTTGGCGGCATGAAGGAAAGCGGCCATGGCTCTGAAGGCGGCGTGGAAGGCATCGAGCATTACCTGACCCACAAATTCATCAGCCAGATCTGAGGCCATCACCATGTCGACCCTTCATTTCAACGGAGAATACCCAAGCATGAAAGCCATCCAGTTCGAGACATTCGGCGATGCTGACGTGTTGCAACTTGCCGACGCGCCAAGGCCCGAGGTACGCCCCAGTGACCTGCTGGTGCGCGTGTATGCGGCCGGGGTCAATCGGGCCGACCTCACCCATCGCAAGGGTGGATATGGTCGCCCGGACTTTGGCGACTCGCCGATCATCGGGCTCGAGATCGCTGGCGAGGTGATCGAAGTGGGCAGCGCCGTGGCAGGTTATGCCGTAGGTGACCGCGTGATGGGTGTGGTGGGCGGCGGCGCCTACGCAGAGCTGGCCCGCATCGATTACCGCATGGCCATGCCGATCCCGGCGCAGCTCGACTATGTGCATGCGGCGGCGATACCCGAAGTGTTCGTCACGGCCCATGAGGCCATGCTGCACCTGGGCCGCTTGAAGTCAGGCGACTCGGTGCTGATCCATGCCGCCGCCGGCGGTGTCGGCTCGGCGGCTGTCCAGCTGGCGTATGCCACCGGTGCCACGGTGTACGCCACGACCGATGGCAGCAAGTTGTCGCGTGTCGAGCATCTGGGGGCAGACTTCGCCATCGATTACAAAACCCGAGATTTTGCTGAAGTCATTGCCAGCCAAACCAATGGGCGGGGTGTCGATGTGGTGATCGACTTTATCGGAGAGCCTTATTTCGCGCGCAACCTTGCGAGCCTCGCCAATGGCGGACGTCTGGTGCAGGTCGGCATTCTGGGTGGTGGAGGGTTGGTGCATATGAAACTGGAAGATCTCCTGTACCGCCATCTGCAGATCATGGGCACTGTCATGAAGTCCCGGACCCAGGCTGAAAAGCACGACATGATCCGGCGCTTTCGCGAGCACTGGCTGGAACGCTTCGAAGGGGCCGGAGGCCTGGAGCCGGTGGTGGACAGCACGTTCCCGCTCTCACGGGCGGCCGATGCGCACCGGCGAATGGAGTCGTCTGAAAACGTCGGCAAGATCATCCTGACGATGCAGCCCGAGGATTTGCATTCTGCAACGGGTGCTTGACGCTGCCAAACGGGCGAGGGCTTTGTCGGCAGACGAAGCCTCACCCAGTGTCGACCCGGCAGCCACTCAGCCCAGGTCAGCTTCGATGATGATCATTTCCCGGTTAGAGGCACGCAGGGCGAATGCCTTGGCCTGTTGATAGGCGGGATCGTCGTAGCACGCCTGGGCCTGGGCGTAGCTGGGAAACTCGACGATCACCACACGGCGTGTATCGCGGGTTTCGATGAAGGTCTGGGCATTGGGTGCCTTGAGCCTTGCGCTGTATTGTTCCGCGATGGGCCCCCAGAGCCTGCCGTACTCCTGCTGAGCTTCGGTATCCGTCACGTCCGAGCCAAAAATGATCCAGTAGCCTTTCATCGAGCGTCCTCATTGTGGTTGTTTATCGAGAGCGTAGTCGTTGCAGTCCGGGTGAACGATATTCAAGGGCGGGCTTGATATTCACCGCTAGCAGCCCGACCAATGAAAGCACCGCACCCAAGATAAACCCGTCGCTGGTCGTCTCATCCAGCAGCCACATGCCGATCAGCACCCCGAACAGCGGCGTCATGAACGCCATCACGCCGAGCCGCGCCGCCAGGTAGCGCCTGAGCATCCAGAACCAGATGAGGTAACTGGCGAACGCCACCACCAGCGTCTGAAACACCAGGCTCGCCCAGGCTACCCCGTTGAGCACCATGCCGGCCTTGCCCGTCATGAATGCAACGGGCAGCAACACCACCGATGCGCCCATGAGCTGGTAGTACAAAGTCTGTGTGGCCGGGGCTTCGCCGAGCTTGCTGGTGCGTACGGCCACCGTGGTCATTCCCCATGCAGCGCCGGCGCAGAGGCCCATGGCATCGCCCAACAGGCCTTGTAATAGCGGGGCGGCGTCTTGCGTGTCACCCCGTGGTGCAAGAAAGGTGATGGCGATGCCGATGAAAGCCAGTGCAATACCCAGCCATTGCCGCGGGCCCAGGCGTTCTTCGGGCAGCCGGATGTGCAGCCCGATGGCTGCAAAAAGCGGCGCCGTGTAGAGAAAAACTGCCATGTGTGATGCTGTCGTACGCAACAGACCTTCAGCGATGAACAGAAATTCGGCGGCGAACAGCAGCCCCACGATCAGGCCGGAGCGATACCAGAGCCCCGGCAACCAGGCCTCACGCACGATTTTTCGTCCAACGACCCAAACCAGGCCTGCCGCAATCGCCGAGCGCAAACCCACCTGCATCATCGGGTCGACATCGCCGGCGATGGCTTTGATCGCCACCTGTTGTGCGCCCCATGCCAGGCACAGCAGGGTCATGATTAGCATCGCTGGGCCGTCCACCGGTTTTCTCACGAGCGCTCTCTTTTTTGGTCAATTGTCGATGAACCGATTGTCTCGACCCGGCAGGCGCGTTACAAATCATCTGTCTTGACGCTATGGAAGAGAAAAACTGCATCATGCGCGCGGATACTCCCCTGAAAGCCATCGCCTGTTTCGATGCCGTGATGCGCACGGGCAGCGCCACACTGGCCGCTGAAGTGCTTTTCGTCACCCCTGGCGCCGTTGGCCAGCAACTTCGCAAGCTGGAGCAATGGCTGGGCATTCCGTTGTTCGTGCGCAGCGTGCGCAAGCTGCAACCGACTGACGAAGCGCTGCGCTACTGGCAGCAAGTCAGGCCGGCGCTCGAGCAGATCGATGAAGCCAGCGCATCGGTACAGGGCAGAGGCGCGCTACAGGTATCGCTTTCCATGCCGCCTGCGTTTGCCAACACCTGGTTTGCCCGGCGCATGGCCGATCTCACGCAGGCACTGCCTGATTTGCAGCTGCGGATCAATGCGGCAGAGGAGGCGGTGGATGTCGTGACCGGCCCCTACGATCTGGCGGTTCGACACTTTGACGGCAAGACCGACACGCTGCAGGCATCGTTGTTGCTGCGCGATGAGGTCAGCGTCTTTTGCAGCCCGCAGTACCGTGATCGCCTGCCGCTGCGCGGGGTTGAGGATGTGCAACAGGCAACGCTGCTGCACATCACCTCACACGCCAACTGGTCGCGCTGGCTGGCGGATGCGGGCGTTGAATCGATCGGCAAGAAAAGCGGCCTGCGCTTTGACCAGTCGGAACTGGCCATCGACGCCGCCCGGCGCGGACAGGGGCTGGTACTGACCAACCCGTGGCTGGTGGAAGATGATCTGGAACAGGGCCGGCTGGTGCAGGTGTTCACTCAGCAACTGCACACAGGCAAGGGCTACTACCTGGTTCATGCCAGAGAGAGAACCCTCAGCCCCGGCGCGCAGCAGGTGCATGAGTGGATCGTTTCAATGAGCGAGCAGCGCGTCACTTGAGCCCGGCGTACACCAGCTTGACGAAGTGATCCGGTCCGATCACGAAATGGCCCCACTTGTGGTCAAAGCTCGCAGTGGGTTTCGCAGCGATCACCTCATCCAGTGATTTGCCCTGGTGTTTGAGTTCAGCGACGTTATCGCGCACCTGCACCAGCATGTCGCGAAACTCGATCACCTGCGCGCGGGTACCCACCGGGCCATGGCCGGGAATCACGATGGTGTGCGCAGTGGTACGTTCGATGGCCTTGTTCGCCCACTGGATGGCGGCGTCGATGCTGCCTCCGTCGTCGTTATCGATAAATGGATAACCCGCATTCCAGAAGGTGTCGCCCATCGCCAGGACATCGGCTTTTTCGAAATAGACCCACAGGTCGCCGTCCGTATGTCCGGGGCCGAAGTGTTCGACCTTGATCGTACTGCCGGCGAACGTGAACACCTTCAGGTCATCGACCAGAAGTGTCGGGCGTGCCCCAAGCGGAACAGGCTCGAAGGTCCAGTTCCAGTCATTGACGTGGGTGGTGCTCGACAGGTGATGCACGGTGTTGGCCTGCGCCACGATGGTCGCACCAGCGGCATGCATTGCGGCATTGCCGTCGACGTGGTCCCAATGCCAGTGGGTATTGACCACGTACTTGACCGGCGCAGGACTGATCTGGAGCAACGCGGCCTTGACCTTGTCAGCGGATTTGCTGATACCCGCGTCGACCAGGAACTTGCCCTGTTTGCCGGACAGCACCACGATATTGGCGCCTGAACCTTCCAGCACACTGATGCCGTTGCGCAGGGTTTCGGTGACGATGGCGCCATCCGCTCGATGCAGATAATGATTGCCGGCGCCGGTATGAAAGTAGTCGTCGGGAGCCGACTGTTCATCGGCGTGGATGAGGTTCGAAGTGCAGAGGCAGGCAGCGGCGATCATCGCTGCGATACGTGGACGGGAGCACTGCTTCAGCGCGCGCCCTTGAAGAGAGTTCATGTCGTTTTGCTCGATTGCGGGTCAGAAGTACGCGGTCTTTTGGTGTTCAGAAACCATGCAGCGAAGCGAAGGCTTCAATCGGTGCCTTGGGCATCTGTGGACGCTGCTGTGCCCATTGCGGATCGCCAAAGCCAATCGCCATGCTGCAGACCACCATTTCCTCGGCAGCCAGGGACAGGTGGTCGCGGATCACCAGGTGGTAGCGCGAGAGAAATTCCTGGGTGCAGGTGTCCAGGCCTCGGGCCTTGGCCGCCAGCATGATGTTCTGGATGAACATGCCCAGGTCCAGCCAGCTGCCTTTCTCCAGGCGGCGGTCGATGGTGAAGATCAGGGCGACCGGGGCATCGAAAAAACGGCAATTGCGGGTGGTCTGCTCCGCCCGTGCGGCAACGTCATCGGCGGCGATGTTCAGCGAGCCGTAGAAGAGCGAGCCGAACTCGCGCCGGCGGGAGGCAAAGGGCTCTGGCAGTGGGTCCGGAAAGTAGCTGAACTCGGACCGATGGGCCCCTGGCGCTGTGGCATGCACGTCGCAGAGGGCTGCGGTCAGCGCGTCTTTCACCGCGCCGGTGGTGACGTAGGCCCGCCATGGCTGCACGTTTGCGCCGGTGCCTGCGTAGCGTGCCGCATCGAGAATGCCTCGAATGGTCTCAACGTCGACTGCACGATCTACATAGAAGCGGTTGGCAAAACGACTCTTCATGATCCGCTCGACTTCAGATACTTCATTCGTCGCAGGCGCGGGATGGGTTGTCATGGTTCAGATCCGACTGGTTGATGATTTCGATGCCGCCAACCTACGCTGCGCGGATGATGTCCAGAAGTGAACTTTCTACACTCTGAAAATGCACATCGTGCATGTGCGCATCTTTGATTCGCCTGCGCAATGTATGCACATCGTGCATTGCGGTGTTGCTGAAATTGCACTTCTTGTTTGCCAATCCACCCCGTAAGAATGCTCTCGGCACGCAATAACTTGCCTATTTCATTCTTACGTGCGGAAGCATCCTTTATGACTTTCAACCGACACTCGGATACTGGCCGGATAGCTGGCCTGGGTATCAAGATTCCCGACAGCTCACTGGCGCGCGAGATCACGCAGTATGTTTGCGATTGTGAGAGTGAGCTGCTGTTCAGGCACTCGTGTCGCGTCTATTGCTGGGGCGCCAGGCTGGGCGTGCAAAGGCAGTTGAACTTCGACCCGGAGCTGCTTTACGCAGCGGCCATGTTCCATGACGTGGGATTGACCCAGGCTTACCACAACAGCGACCTGCGTTTTGAAGTGGATGGCGCCAATGCTGCTCGTGATTTCCTGCGCGGACATGGCATCTCGGCAGCCGATACCGAGAAGGTCTGGAATGCCGTTGCGTTGCACACCACCCCCGGCATTGCGGAACACATGGGCCCGGAGATCGCGCTGACCCAGGCAGGGGCGGGTATGGATGTGGCAGGGCGCGGTTTTGAACGCTTCACGGATGAGGAGCGCGCCGCTGTTCTGGATGTGTTTCCCCGTGAGGCCGACTTTGCGCAGCAGATGATCGATGTGTTCTACGACGGCATGAAACTTCGGCCCGCGACCACCTTTGGCACTTTCAACGATGACTTCCTTGCCTACAAGAATCCGGACTTTCAACGGGGCAATCTTTGCAACCTGATGCTGTGCTCTCACTGGACGAAGTAACCAGATCGTCCGCAACTCTTTGATTGCCTACCGGTGCTGGCGCGAGTTCGCGCGGCACTGCCGGGTTTTGGCTGTGTTCCTACAACAATAAGAGATGTTTCCATGGCACATCACGACGCACTTGAAGTCGCTGCAACGGCGCCAGTGAACCGGTTCCATTACGGTCTGCTGTTCTGGTGTTCTTTCATCATGCTGTTTGACGGCTATGACCTGGTCATTTACGGATCGGTCGTGCCTCATCTGATGGAACAATGGTCTCTACCTGCCGTGCAGGCGGGCTGGATGGGAAGTGCCGCACTGTTCGGAATGATGTTCGGTGCGTTGACACTCGGCCCGCTGGCTGACCGTTTCGGGCGACGCAAGGTCATTCTGGTCGCGATTGGCCTTGGCAGCCTGACCGCGCTGGCCAATGCCTTCGCGTGGGATGCCTGGAGCTTTGCGGTGCTGCGGTTTGTGACCGGCATCGGACTGGGTGGAACCATCCCCAATATCGTCGCACTCATCAACGACATGGCGCCCAGGGCCCGACGCAACATCATGACCACCATCATGCTGGGCTGCTATTCCCTGGGCGCGCTGCTGTCGGCGTTGGTGGCGCTGCTGGTGCTGGCTCGGTTCGGATGGCGTTCGACCTTCATCATCGCGGGCCTGCCGCTGCTGACGTTGCCCTGGATGTACCGTTACCTGCCCGAATCGCTGCCTTATCTGGTCAGGCGCGACAAGGCTTCGGCAATTGCGCTGTTGCGCCGGATCAAGCCGTCCCTGGACGTAGCGAGTGTGCGCTGGCCGGTCGTGGATGCCCCGCAGGTGGGCGGTAGCGTCCAGGGCTTGTTCACCGAGGGCCGCGGGCTGCGTACGTTGGCGCTGTGGATCGGCTTCGCCATGTGCCTGCTGATGGTCTATGGCCTCAATACCTGGTTGCCGAAGATCATGGTCGCGGGCGGATACCCTTTGGTGTCCGGGCTGAAATTTCTCGTCACCATGAACCTGGGCGCGACGGTGGGGGCGCTGGGCGGAGGCTGGCTGGCCGACCGTTGGGGAGCGAAGCCGACGCTGTTGATTCTGTTGCTGCTGTCAGTCATTTCGCTTGGCGTGCTGGGGCTCAAGCCGGGCCCGGTGATGCTCTATGTCGTGCTGCTGATTGCAGGCGCGGCGACGCTCGGCAGCCTGGCGGTGATTCACGGATTTGCGGCGCAGCAATACCCCACCGATATTCGCGCAACCGGCATCAGTTGGTGCTCGGCGATGGGGCGTCTGGGCGGGATTGCGGGACCTGCGCTAGGTGGATTGATGCTGAGCATGAACCTGTCGCTGCAGCTCAATTTCGTGTTGTGTGCGGTGCCGGGGGTGATTGGGTTTCTGGCGGTGGCGGCGGTCATCGAGCGCCGTGACCGGGGGCCGGGGCTGGTTCAGCTGCACGACTTGAATGCTTGAAAGGGGGTTGATTCGAGAGAGCCGTCAGATGAATCTGGCGGCTTTTTTATGGTCTGGACGCAGATACGTATTGAGGGGATGGCGGCGCCCGTGCCGGGCGCCGCCCTCACTTAAAACAGCACGCCTAAGCGCACGAAACCGGTGTAGTCGAACTTGTAACCACCACGCACTTCCAGATCACGGTTGATCTCGGTGTACAGATGAACATTCTTGCGCAACCAATAGCCGATTCCCGCACGGGCGCGCAGATAGTCGGTGCGTCGGCCGGTGGGTTCGCCGTCAAGCGTCGACTCTCCGCCCCAGGTGCGTGCAATCCCCAGCGATGTGGTGACTTTGTTGTCGAAGCTGTAGCTCACCCACGGCTGGAAGTTGAACGTCGGGTCCTGCTTGAGACGGCGATTGTCGGCGCCGGACTGGTTATTGTCGCCGTACCAGGTCACATCCTGGTTGAGCTCCAGCCGCCATGGGCCCCAGGCCTGGGAGTAAGCCGCCACGACGGCGTGAGCGTAACGGTTGTTGCCCATGTTCAATGACTGCTTGCTGTCATAGGCGCCTGTGGGAAACAGCATGTAGCCGGTAAAGGACAGGTAGCGCTTGTGCTCGGGGTCGTCGATCGGCCAGAAGGTTGCCGCGATGTAAGGGTCGGACAATCCACTCTCACGGCCGATTTTCCTGCCGTTGAAGGTGAGGTCCTGGCTGCCGAAGGGCAACCCGAACTGAAGCTGTACGCGGTGTTGTGCGACCTCGAACATATGAAACAGCCTGACCAGGCCCATGCGGGTTTTCAACTCCGTGCCCTTGCTGACCGCGTGGCCGTGGTCCGGTTGAAACTCGCCGGCCTTGCCACCGCCCAGATAGAGCAAGGCTAGATTGCTTCCGGCAGGGATCGGGATATAGGCACCAGGGGATGCATCGACGGCGTAGGCGTTGTTGGCGCACACAGCGCCCAGAGCCAGAGAAAGGGTAAAGCCGGCGCGCAGGCCAAGCCTGCACGCGCATTGGGAAGTGTGCATGAAAGTACCATATTGTTGTTATTGGAGTTGGCCGTGCAACGAAGTTGTTTATCGGTTGAGCACCTCCCATAGTGCGGGCAGGAAAACTTCCTGAACCAGGATGTGTTGGTGTTTGCGGCTGAATATGGAGTGTCGTTGCCAATGGTTTTCAGGCGCGCGACACAGGTGTATTTCGCTGCGTGACCAGGGCGTATCGCCGAACAGCAATTGCCCCAATGGGACACTGCCCCGTTGTAACGGGGCCGCTGTGTCCTCGCTGCCGTTGGCCGCAACCATCACCGAGCGGGCGAAGATCAGAGGCTGGCCCAAACCCGTCAGGTGAACCTCGCGGATCCAGCCTGCTGCACCCGGTGGCTGGCCCAGCCGCTGGCATTCGTCTGCCGACAATGTCCCGGGCTCTTCGCGCAAGGTGACGACGGCGAAGGATGGGCCGGCGATTTCAACCAGGCGACGTGTCAGCGATCCTCGGTCCAGCAACCAGTCGGCGCAGATCGCGTCCAGCCCCGGGACGGGTTCAGCCCTGCGCCTGAATGTCATAGGAAATGCGACCTGCAGGCAGGAAGAAGAAGGCGATCAAGGCGCCGTTCTTGACCTCGGGGTAGTGGTGGCTGCCTGGGGACGGTGCCGTCCAGCCAGCGCCTTGCCACCCCAGCGGCCCGGCCAGCACCGCGTCCTTGTCCAAGGGAATGACCATGTTCATCTCGCCATAGGGGTGGCTGTGGTAGTCGCCACGGAAGGTGCGCTGGGTGTTGTCCAGTTCGAAGCCTTTGCTGTCCATGTACACCGCCGTGATGCTGAAATAGAAGGTTTCAGCACAAGGTTCACAGAGTCGGCTGCGGCGATAATGGGGCCCTGCGATTTCGATGTTGGCCGCCCAGCCCTCGGCGACGCCTTCGATGACCAAGTCAGCGATGCGTCGATAGGTCTCGCTGTCCGGGCCGTAATGACGGTTGAGCCATTTTTCGATATCGGCGCTTGCGGTCTTGTCTTTTATCGTTGCCAGAAACTCGATGCACAGCTCAATCAGTTGATCGCGCTTTTCCATCTGCCAATCCTCACGGGTTTAATTAATCAATAATTTCCCATAGTTGCCAACAGGCAAAAAACGATCATTCTGCAGAGTCGTATTGCACGCTGTTCATATGGCCTGGGCCTTTGAATATCAGCTTGCAATCGATTGAACGTTGGATTCCAATTCACGGCACAATTGTTCGTACCGACCGCACCTTAATGTGACTGATACCTGATGATTGCTTTCGACAAGCTGGATCTGAACCTGATAAGAGTGTTCGACGCAGTCATGCAGGAGCGCAGTGTGCTGCGTGCCAGCCAGCGTCTGCATCTGAGTCAGTCAGCGGTCAGCCACGCCTTGTCACGGCTGCGTGAAGGCCTGGGTCAGGAGATTTTCGTGCGCACGGCAAAGGGCATGACGCCCACCAGTTTCGCCATCGAAATCAGCGGCCCGTTGCGTGACGCGCTCAACAGCATGAGCAACGCCCTGGCGGAGGCCGCCTCGGCGTTCGAACCCCATAGCGTCAGCCGTTCGTTCACCCTGGCTGCCAATGACTACATCTGCGCGACCTTGCTGCCGCAACTCAACCGGCAACTGGCCCAGGCCGCGCCGGATATCGATCTCATCATCACCCCATCGACCCGCCTGGACCTGGCCGAGCAGATCGATCTGGGGTGCATCGACGTGGCCATTGGCGCGTATCGCAGCGTGCCTGACCGGCTGCGCACGATACCGTTGCTGTCGCAGGAGGAAGTGCTGTTGTGCGGTCGTCAGCACCCCCTTGGCACGGGCGCCGTGACGCTGCAGGATCTGGTGAGGTACCCGCTGGCGGTGGTGTCGCTGGGCGGGGATGGCGAGGGCGCGCTCAGTGGCTACATTCTGGAGCGAGGGCTCGCCCGGCAGGCTCAGATGTATGATCGCAATGCGCTGGAACAGGCCCTGGCACAGGCCGGGTTATCGGTACGCAGACAGATCGTGCTGCCTCATTTCCTGGCGCTTCCGATGCTGCTCCAAGACAGCGAGCTTCTGGCAATCATGCCGCTGCCACTGGCCCGAACCTTCGCCCGAACCCTGGGATTTGTGGTCAAGCCACTGCCGTACCCCGTGGCGCGGCAACAGGTCGACATGGTCTGGCACAGCAGCAACGACAACGACCCGGCCCATCGCTGGCTGCATGGCCAGATCAGCGCGGCGGCCAATGCAATCGTCAATCAGGACGGCTGATTTCCCCGGAGCAGCTCGGGTTGCCGGCGGAGCGGTATGTCAGGCGATATCATCGTCATAGACACATCGCCCCGCCGGCAAGCCGTGCTGCTAAGTTTGGACCGAGTGTTGAATCAGCCTTGGCGCAACGCGCGGCAGCACTTGACCAGTGCCTCACCCACGGCTTTGACTTCGCCGGCAACCACCTCGTCGCTCAGCTGGTTGTTCTCGCCGAACGCCTGATAGGCCTGGCCCAAGGTAAAGCTCTGAGGAATGACCAAGGCGCCAAGTTTCTCCAGCACACCGCGCATCGCCAACATCGAGCGGATGCCGCCCATGGGCCCCGGCGATGCGGAGATCACCGCCGCCGGCGTGTTCGCAAACAGCGCCATGCCTGACCGCACTTGCGCAATCGGACGGCTCATCCAGTCGATGGTGTTCTTCAACAGCGCAGGATAGCCACCGTTGTAGTCAGGTGACGCGACCAGCAGTGCATCGTGTTCGCTGAACAACGCTTGCAGGCGCCTGGCATGTTCCGGAACGCCCAGCTCCTTCTCAAGGTCACTGTCGTAGAACGGCAGCGGGTAATCCCTCAGTGAAACCGCAGTGACTTCTGCTCCCGCTGCCAGTGCGCCTTGCACGGCGACATTCAGGAGTTTCTGATTCACGGAACCTACACGCACACTGCCACACATGGCCAGGATTCTGACTGCCATCTTGATGTACACCTCATGTTGCGGTTGAAGAAACGCAGAAGACGGGGACGGTGAAGTGTTCCCGTGATTACTGATCGAAGCCGATGAATCGCGCTATGTCTTCGGTCCGTGCGCGGGGCATGCGCAGCGAGTTGAGCAGCGCGTTGTCGTCGGCATAGCCCAGCGACATGCCGCAGACGATTTCCTGCCCGTCGTCCAGATGCAGGAAATCGCCGATCAGGTTTTGAAAGCGTGCGAAGGAGACTTGAGGGCAGGTCCCAAGGCCCCACGCCTGGGCGCTCAGCATGAGGGTCTGGAGAAACATTCCGTAGTCGACCCAACTGTATTTTTTCAGGTTTGAATCGATGGTGAAGATCAGTCCCACCGGTGCGCCGAAGAATTCGAAGTTCAATCCGCTGACTCGCGCTCTTGCGACGGCATCGCATTTGTCGACCTGGTGCAATCCATAGAAAAGTGCCCCGAACAGCTCCTGACGCTCACGGTATCGTTGCCCAAGATCAGTCGGGAGATGGGTTAGCTGTTCCGAATGGGGGTCGTTGTGTGCGGCCATCAGCAAAGCGCTCAGTGCCTGCTTCGGCTCGCCGGTCAACACATGGACATTCCAGGGCTGAATATTGGAATTGCTCGGCGCAAGGCGCGCAATGTCGAGGATTTCGCCGATCAGGGTCTTGGGCACAGGCGTGGGCAAAAACGCCCGAACCGCCCGACGTGAAGTGACCAGTGAATCAAATTCAAGCACACGCGAACTCATAGCAGACCCCACCACACGAACTGTCTTGTAATTAGTCAGGTGAGTGTTGCACAGCGTCCCGGCGAACAGCAGTGAAGTCTATGCAGCCTGAAAGTGTACGACGTGCAGGTGGGTTTTCAGGGTTTGGCATCGACAGCGCCGGGCGCAATTGATCGAGCCCTGTGGCCCCGTCCGTCGAATCGAGTGCACTTACCCGCCGGGCATTTCCTCTGAATGATAGGCGCGGGTGTTCTGCGTCAATGACGGGAGATTTGCCATGTCTATCGACCATAACGGACCAGATGCCGCGTACCCTGGCCCAGACGAGAAATCATTCGATACCGGCCAGGATTCGGGCCTTGAGCAGGCCAGCAGCGAACCCAAACAGGGCACCGGCGAGCGGCCTGAAGACTGGAACCCGCCACCGGGCAATCCAGGGTCTGATCAGGATGCCCAGACCGGGCGCGACAATGGTGGCGCCGGGACAGGAGAGAAGGAGGGCGTTGATGACGAGCTGGGGTTTGACCCTGATTCGCCAGATCTTGCCGATCCGCAGATCGATCCGCCGCATCCGGCGCGTACCAGCAATGATCCTTGATTGGGAGAGCGCGCATGGTTCGAGGGTTGACGCGCCGAGTCCGAGGCGTGCGCAACGTCAAGCAACGCCCGATACCCCGTAGCAGTCCGCGGGAAAGAACAGGATCTACAGGTGCCTGAAATCCCGTAGCAGTCCGGCTTGCCGGCGATTACGATCATGAATACGCCGACGCCGGCAAGCCGGACTGCTACGGGGGGGCGTCAGGCCCGCGCGGTCAATTCTCGGAGGTTGGCGTCGGCTCAGGCGCCGCCTCAGCCGCCAGCTTCAAGCGGTCGGCCTTGCTGATGTAGGTCGATTTGCGTTTGGGCGCGAGTTTGGCGCTGGCCTTCTTGGCGTGGGCCTTGAGCAGTTGCTTGATTTTCTTCTGGCGGTTCATGGTTTTCGATTCGAGCCAATAATGCGTGCGCGGGCTTGCCAGAATACTGAGAAGGCAGGCTGAGCACCACCCGTGTTAACGTCCGGGCTCATCTTGCCGAGACCCTGCACCATGTCCATTGCCGACAATATTCTGGCCTTTACCCTGGCCGCCACCGTACTGACCCTAACCCCAGGCCTGGACACCGCCCTGGTACTGCGCACGGCGACGGTGGAGGGCAGGTTTCAGGCGTTTCGTGCGGCGTTGGGCATCAATGCCGGTTGCCTGTTGTGGGGGGCAGCGGTCGCGTTCGGGTTGGGTGCGTTGATTGCGGTGTCCGAGCTTGCGTTCAATGTGCTGAAACTGTGCGGCGCGGGTTATCTGGCCTGGCTGGGGCTGAACATGCTGTGGCGTCCCCGTCGCTCGCTGGCTTCTGAGGCGACGAACGCAAAGCCTGACGCCAACTGGTTCATGAAAGGGATGCTGGGCAATCTGCTCAATCCCAAGATCGGGATTTTCTACGTGTCGTTCCTGCCTCAGTTCATACCGCAGGGTCAGCCGCTGGTGGCCTGGACTTTCGGGCTGGTGAGCATTCATGTGGTGCTTGGGTTGCTTTGGTCGCTGGCGCTGATTGCCGCCACGCAGCCCCTTGCCGGCGTGTTGCGCAGGCCACGGGTCATCACCTGGATGGACCGTGCCACAGGCATGATATTCGTGCTGTTCGCCGCGCGTCTGGCGTTCAGTAAGCGCTGAGCGTGGCGGGGTTGCCCGGCCGAAACCGGGCAACCGTTTCGTCAGCCCAGATGGTGGGTTTCGGCCAGCCCGAACACCGGGGTCGGCAGCCCTTCGAAGCGCGCCTTGAGTTGCAGCGCCAGGTACAGCGAGTAATGCCGTGACTGGTGCAGGTTGCCGCCGTGGAACCACAGGTTCTGCTGTTGCGTCGGCTTCCACATGTTGCGCAGCTCTCCCACGTACGGGCCTGGGTCCTTGGTGGTGCCCGAACCCAGCCCCCAGCAGCGTCCCACCTTGTCGGCGACTTCCTGGGAAATCAGCTTCGCCGCCCAGCCGTTCATCGAGCCGTACCCTGTGGCATAGACGATCAGGTCAGCCGGCAGGAGGCTGCCATCGTTGAGCACCACCGCATCAGCTTCGATGCGCTCCACGCCAAGGCCCGGCGCGCTCTTGAGCTTGATGGTGCCGTCGGCGATCAGTTGCGAGGCGCCGACGTCGATGTAATAGCCCGAGCCACGCCGCACATACTTCATGAACAGTCCCGATTCGTCATCGCCGAAATCGAGCATGAAACCGGCCTTGCTCAGGCCCTCATAGAAGTCCTTGTCGCGCTCCTTGATGGCGTCGAACACTGGTTGATGGAAGCTGGGCATGACCTTGTAGGGAATCGAAGCAAACAGCATGTCGGCCTTGTCGGTGGTCAGCCCGCTCTCCACGGCATCTTCGGAATACAGTCCGCCGAACACCAGGTCCATCAGGCTGTCGGAGCGCACGATGTGGGTCGAGGAACGCTGGACCATGGTCACCTCGGCGCCGTTTTCCACCAGGTCCGCGCAGATGTCATGGGCCGAGTTGTTGGCGCCGATGACCACCGCACGCTTGCCGCGCCAGGCATCGCCACCGGGATGGCGGCTGGAGTGATGCTGCTGGCCCTTGAAGGTTTCGGCGCCCGGATAGCTCGGCACGTTGGCAACGCCGGACATGCCGGTGGCAAGAATCAGCTGGGTCGGGTGCAGGGTCAGGCGCTCGCCGTTGCGCTGGACTTCCACGGCCCAGGTGCCGCTCTGCTCGTCGAAGCTTGCGCCCATGCACTCGGTGCGCGCCCAGTAGTTGAGTTCCATGACCTTGCTGTACATCTCCAGCCAGTCGCCGATCTGATCCTTGGGCGTGAACACTGGCCAATGATCGGGGAAGGGCAGGTAAGGCATGTGGTCGTACCAGACCGGGTCGTGCAGGCACAGCGATTTGTAGCGGCCGCGCCACTGATCGCCGGGGCGCTCGGCCTTGTCGATGATCAGGGTCGGCACGCCCATGCGCTTTAGCCGTGCCGCCAGGCCCAGGCCGCCCTGGCCGCCGCCGACGATCAGGCAATAGGGCTGGGTGGTGATGCCCAGCGAAGCCTCTTCATCGCGGCGCCGTTCTGCCCAGTTGCGTTTGTCAGGGTGGCCATGACGGTGGTTGGCACCCAGTGGACGGCGGCGGCCGTTGGGTTCCTCGAAACCCTTGAGTTCGCGCATGGTGGTCAACAGCGTCCAGCACAGGCCGTCCTTGAGGCGCACGTAGCCCTTGCCGCGAGCGGTGTCGGTTTCCAGGCTGATCCAGCCTTCGAGCACGCCGTTGTCCAGCGTGGCTTCGCCTTCGACTTTCCAGCCCTGGGGGTGAGTCTGTTCAAGGCGTGTTTCAAGCATGTCCCGGATGGCAGGCTTGCCTTCCAGGGTGACCAGGTTCCAGCTGAACAGCAGCAGGTCCCGCCAGTAGCACTCTTCGCTGAACAGACCGAGGGTGGCGTCCAGATCGCGCTGGCCGAGCGATTGCTCCAGGCGTTGGAGCCAGTCGGTGAGCTGGGCAGTGGGGGTCTGCAGCGGGGTTTCAATCGCGACATTCATGGGGCTTCTCCCTGTTTTTTGTTTTTGTGGCGACAGGACTGTCAGCAAGGGCCGGGCCATCTCTCTGAAAGGCGCCTTATAGACGGCATGCAGGCCGGTTTGGCAGCCCTCCGACAGGATGCCGCTGGCGTGAATGTCACGAATCCGGGAATGGCGCAGGACAAAGTGTCACGCGGGCAGAGTGTTAGCGATAAGCGACCGGTAATGCGCCGATGCCACGGCATTTGTTCTAAGCTGCCCATTCAAGTTGTGTCGCAATCGCAGCGGAGAACAAGAACAATGACATCTGCCTTGATCAGCGCCCATGCCCAGCAGGTGCTGCAAGCGGTGCATGGCTCGGCCCATACCCAAACGCAGGGACATGGCCCGATGGCCGACGCCGCCATCACCCGTTCCTGGCGCCGATGCCTGGATCAGCACCAGCTCGATCCGGCCAGCCAGCGTGCGCCCAATGTGGTCGAACACCCTCGCTTGCAGGATCACCGCGCGCCGCTGGAACACATCATTGCAGTGGCCCGCTGGCAGATGAGCAGCCTGCATCAGCAGCTCGGCGGCGACGGCCATGTGGTGCTGTTGACCGACGCCCAGGGTGTGGTGATCGATAGCGTGTTCAACGAGGCCGAACGGGTGGATTTCCAGCGCGCCGGGCTGTGGATGGGCGCGATGTGGAGCGAGGACATCGAAGGCACCAATGGCGTGGGCACCTGCCTGGTGGAGCGTCAGCATGTGACGATCCGCCGGGATGAACATTTTCGCGGCCGCCACGCGGGCCTGACCTGTTCGGCGAGCCCCATCTTCGATGCTCGCGGCGAGTTGCTGGCGGTGCTCAACCTGTCCAGCGCCCGTGAAGAGCACAGCCTGCACCAGCGTTTCCAGGCCATGGCCCTGACCAACCTCTCGGCCAAGCTGATCGAGAACTGTTTTTTCCTCGGTCATGAACCCCGTCGCTACCTGCTGCGGTTTCATCCCGAGGCCCGTTTCGTCGGCTTGCTGGGGGAGGGCTTGTTGAGTTTCGACGACAGTGCGCGCATCTGTTCGGTCAACCAGGCGGCGCTGGATCTGCTGGGGCTTGGGCGTGAACAGTTGGTTGGACAGCCCCTGACGCTGTTGCTCGAATCGCCACTTGAGCAGTTGCTTGGCCAGGCAAGCCCGCAGCCTGGCCTGTGCTGGCCGCTGCGCCTCGCCGACGGGCGCCTGTTCTACGGGCAGTTGCGTGAGCCGGTTCGCACGCCCGCCAAGCCTGCGGTGGAGCTGCCAAAGATCGTCGACACGCGCGTGTGCCTCGAAGACCCACGCCTGCAGCGCGGCCTGTCCCGTGCATTGCGGGTGCTGGAACGGGATGTGCCGGTGTTCCTGCACGGCGAAACCGGCACCGGCAAGGAGGCGTTTGCCGCGGCGCTGCACCGCGCCAGTTCCCGGGCGCGGCAGCCCTTTGTGGCGATCAACTGTGCGGCCATTCCTGAAACCCTCATCGAGAGCGAACTGTTCGGCTATCGCGGCGGCAGTTTTACCGGCGCGCGCAAGGAGGGCATGGTCGGCAAACTGGAACAGGCCCATGGCGGCATCCTGTTTCTGGACGAGATCGGCGACATGCCCCTGGCGCTGCAAACCCGCTTGCTGCGGGTGCTGGAAGAGCGTCAGGTGGTGCCCCTGGGCAGCGCAACGGCCCGTGCGGTGGACGTGCGGCTGATAAGCGCCAGCCATCAGGACCTGCAAACCAGCGTTGCCGAAGGCCGTTTTCGCGAAGACCTGTTTTACCGGCTGGGCGGGTTCACCGTGCAACTGCCGCCCCTGCGTGAGCGCTCGGACAAAGGCAGCCTGCTGGATTTGTTGCTGCGTGAAGAGGCTGCGGGCAGCGCGATCACCCTGGAGCCGGGGGTGCGCGAGCACCTCTTGGCGCAACCCTGGCCTGGCAACGTGCGACAACTGCGCACCTGCCTGCGCACCCTCGTGGCATTGGCGTGGGAAGGGCGTGTCAGCCTTGAAGACGTCATCGAACTGCTGCCGGGTTCAGCTGTGGCGCGCACCTTGGACGACGACCCGCTCGGCACTTCGGAGCGCCAGACCCTGATGACGCTGATCGACGAGGAACACTGGCACATCGGCCGGGTGGCCGAGCGTCTGGGGATCAGCCGCAATACGCTGTATCGCAAACTCAAGCAGCATGGGATTGCGCGGCAGGGATCGGCCCAGGGTCAACAACTGTAGCGGCTTCTCGTACCCACCTCATGGGCCCCGCCATACACTGGCGGGGCCCGGCCGCATCAGCTCAGGGCGACCTTGGGGAAATCTACGGGGATGTCCAGGGCGACGTTGATGTAGTTGGTGAACAGGTTCAGCGCGACATGCGCCATGATCTCCACGACCTGCTCATCGCTGAAGCCGGCGTCGCGCAAGCTGCTTACGTCCTGGTCGGTAATCTGCGCACGCTGTTCGACCACCTTCAGGGCGAAGGTCAGGGCGGCAGCGGTCTTGCCATCGCTCGCCTTGCCGATCTGCGCGGCGGACATTTCAGCGGACGTCGCGCCGGCTTTCTGGCCGAGCACGGTGTGGGCCGCCAGGCAATATTCGCAGTGGTTGCGATTGGCGATGGCCACGGCGATCTGCTCGCCGAGCTTGGCGCCCAGCGTCCCTTTGCCCAGTGCACCGAAGGCAGCCCACATGCTCTGCAAGGCCGCCGGGGAATTGGACACTGCCTTGAACATGTTCGGGGTAGCGCCGAACGCCTGGTGGATCTGGGCCAGGATCGGCTGGCTGGCGGCAGGGGCATTTTGCGTTTGAAGGTTTACGCGGGACATATCGATCTCCTGGAAAGTTGATGCTGTGTGATACAGCGTGGCCAGTCTAGGAGAAGCTGCTGTATGATTGGGATCAATACATTCATCAAACATACCCATAAGTACAAATGCACTCACTTCCCCCGCTAGACCGCCTGTCAGGCATCCTCGAACGCTTTCGGGTCCAGGCCCAGCTTTATCATTCGGGCGCGCTGTGCGGAGTCACCACCTTTGACGCCTGTGAAGGTTATGGCTACCTGCATGTCCTGCGCCGTGGCGAGTTGCAGGTGAGCCATCCGGGTGATCGTCGCGGGTTGGGGTGGAAGCGTTTCGATGAGCCGACGCTGCTCTTGTATCCACGGCCGCTTACCCATCGCTTTCACAATCCGCCCCAGGAAGGCTCGGACTTCACCTGCGCGCGGCTGAACTTCGATGGAGGCGCCTACAATCCACTGGCGCGGGCATTGCCGGCGCTGGTGGCGATACCGCTGGCCCGGGTGCCGGGGCTGGAGATGGCGCTTGAACTGTTGTTCTCCGAGGTCGATCAGGTGCGCTGCGGCCAGCGATTACTGGTGGACCGGATGTTCGAGGTGGTGGTGATCCAGTTGATGCGCTGGTTGCTTGACCATCCGCAGGAGGCAGGGGTGCAGCCCGGCTTCATCACCGGGCTGTCGGACCCGCGTCTGGCCCGCGCCCTGGTGGCCATGCATGACGCACCGGGGGAGAACTGGTCGCTGGAGCGCATGGCTGGCTGCGCGGGGATGTCGCGCACGGCCTTCGCCAATCGCTTTCGTGAAGTGGTCGGGCAGACACCTGCGGACTACCTGGGTGACTGGCGCATGGCATTGGCCCAGGGGCGACTGCGCGCCGGCCAGCCGATCAAGCTGCTGGCCGAGGAATTGGGCTACGCCAACCCTTCAGCGCTGTCGCGCGCATTCGCGGCCAAGGTGGGGATGTCGCCACGGGAGTGGCTGGCCAAGGTGACGCACGAGGCGGACGTTTGAGGAGGTTGCGATGAAAGAACTGCTGATCATCGGCATTGGCGCGGGGAATCCGGAATACATCACGATTCAGGCGGTCAAGGCGCTCAACAGGGTCGATGTGATTTTCCTGATGGACAAGGGGGCGGACAAGTTCAAGCTCAATGAGCTGCGCAGGGACATCTGCGAGCGCTACATCGAGCACAGCGATTACCGCATCGTTGAGGCGCTGAATCCTGAACGTCGGCGCGAGGCTGCGGATTACCTGCACGCGGTGGGCGATCTGAACACGCAAAAGCAGCAGACCTTCGAGCGTCTGATTGCCGAAGAACTGGCCGAGGGCGAGTGCGGGGCCTTTCTGGTATGGGGTGACCCGTCGCTCTACGACAGCACGATCCGCATTGTGGACGCGATCATCAAGGACGGCCGCCACGACATTGCCTTTGAAGTCATCCCCGGCATCACCAGCGTTCAGGCGCTCACGGCCAGGCACCGTGTTCCGCTCAACAACATTGGGCATTCGGTCGAGATCACCACAGGCCGGCGCGTGGCTCAGGGCCTTACCGGAGATGCCGAGAGCGTGGTGGTGATGCTGGACGCGCACGATAGCTGGCAGACCCTGATGGATCAGGATCTCGATATCTATTGGGGGGCTTACCTGGGCACACCGGATGAAACCCTGATTGCCGGCAAGTTGAACGAAGTGGCCGACGAGATTCAGCGGGTGCGCAGCGCGGCTCGGCAGCGGCATGGCTGGATCATGGATACCTATTTGCTCAAACGAAGGGAATAGGGAGGCGCCAGCGATCCCCCGTAGCAGTCCGGCTTGCCGGCGTCGGCGCCCTCAAGACGCCCCCGCGGGTAAGCCCGGCTGCTACGGGTTTAGTGTTGGACGCAAATCCTGCAAACACCCTGTTCCTCTGTAGCAGCACGGCTTGCCGGCGTCAGCAGTTTCGAAATCGCTGACGCCGGCAAGCCGGACTGCTACGGGGTTTAGTGTTGGACACAACATTTGCGTACACCCCATGCGTCGTAGCAGCACGGCTTGCCGGCGGGAGCGGTCGTGAGATCGCTAGTGCAGATCGCTCAGGCGCGTTTACACAGTCGCCAGATCAACAGCGCAGCCAGCAACTGGCTGATGGCGTAGAAGGTAAACAGTCCTTGCGGCGTCCACTGGGCGTCGATCAGCAGGCCGGCCGCGGCAGGGGAGACGATTGAACCCACGCGCCCGGCGCTCAGGACCAGGCCGACGCCACGGGTACGAATGGCGGTAGAAAACGCCTGTGGCGCCAGGGTGAACAACCCGGCAATCGCGCCATACAGCAACATTCCGCTGGAAAAGCCCACCGCGCCACCCAGCCAGCCCAGGCGGGTGGCGGGCACGATCAGGCCCATCAAGATCGCATCCAGCAACACAAACCCCAACAACAGCCTGCCAACGCCCATCCGGTTGCCGCCCAAGCCCATCGCCAATGCACCAAGCATGCCGCCGCCACTGAGCAACATGCCGCCTGTCGCGCCGTCTTTTTCGGAGAAACCGCTCTGAATCAGCAGCGTCGGCGTCCAGCTGGTCACGAAGTAGAAACTGAACATGATCAGAAACAGCGCCGTCGCCAGCGATACCGTAAGCTGCCACTGGCCGGGGGCGAACAGCTGGCGGTAGCTCATCGACACCGATGCAGGCGCCGAACCGCGCAGGTGGCGGGAGCCCAGCGCAAGAAATGCCTCGGATTCACGCAACCACAACACCCCGGCCACCCAGCCGACAAAGGTGATGCAGCCGCCAGTCAGAAACACATAGCGCCAGCCTTCGCCATCGTTGAGCGAGTGAGCCAGCATCCCGCCCACGCTTGCGCCCAACCCGAACGCCACCGACTGCAGGGCGATGGCCAGATTGCGTCGCTCGGGGCTTGCGTGTTCATGGGTCAGCACGTTGGCCCCCACTACGACGGCACCGACGCCAAGGCCGGTCAGCCCCCGCAGCACGATCAGCGAGTAGAGGTTTTCGCTCCAGAACGACAACAGCATGCACAGGCCGCTGAGCAGCAGGCCAGCCAGCAACATTGGCCGGCGCCCATGACGGTCGGCAGCAGGCGCGGCGAACATCGACCCGCAGGCCATGCCCACCAGGCTTGCACTGAGCAACACCCCAAGCTGTGAACCGCTAAGCCCCCATTGCGCAGAAACGCAGTTGGCCGTGAACGCCATCGCCATGACGTCCAGTCCGTTGATCACGTTGAACAGCATGCAGAGGCTGATGATCGCCCACTGAAACGCCGACATGGATATGGGGTTGATCCCTTCGCGCACCAATCACTTACTCTTGTTGTTGTGGCCTGTTCTACCGGCAGGTTGCGCTCGGGCAACCGCCACGTTCGCACGGCGGGCATGGTATCAAGACTTGGCGCGCTGGCGTGTGTGTCATGAAAGACGATTGACGTTATTTCCAGCTTCTGGATATCTTGTCCAGATGAAAACACACACACCCGAACAACACGCCCTCATCGAACAGCTCGGCCATATCGCCAAGGGCCTGAGCGAAACCTTCAGCCCGTTCTGCGAAGTGGTATTGCACGACCTGTGCGACCCTCAACATGCGATTCTGGCGATCCACAACAACCTTTCCGGACGCAGCGAAGGCGACCCTGCCACGGAGCTGGGCCTGGCGCGGATCGCCGACCCGGCGTATCCCCAGGTGATTGCCAATTACCCGAACCGCTTCAGCGACGGTCGGCAGGTGAAAAGCACCTCGATCGGCATCAAGGATTCCACCGGAAAGTACGTTGCGGCGCTGTGCATGAACGTCGATCTCTCGGTTTTCCGGGGGCTGCAGGGCATGCTCGAGCAGTTCAGTGCCTTTGGCGAAGACCGCCCCGAAGAGACGCTGGAAGTGGGCAGTGCAGAGCTGATTCGCGGCCGCATCGACCAGTTTTCCGCACGCCTGGCCACCACGCCACGGGCGCTCAAGGCGGCGGACCGGCGTGTGCTCATGCAGGAATTACGCGAGGCCGGGCTGCTGGACATCCGCCGCTCGATGGAAACCGTGGCCGCGTATCTGGGGGTTTCCCGGGCGACGGTATACAACGACGCCCGGTAACGCACAGGCTGTTTCAGCGCTCGGCGCCTACCTGGGCCAGCGCTTCGATTTCCACCAGATAGCCATGGTGCAGTTCCGGCACCGGCACCACGACCCGTGCCGGGCGGTGATTGCCCAGGCGCCGGGCATAGATCCGGTCGAATTCCGGCCAGTGCCCCACGCCCGCCACATACACGGTGACCTTGACCAGATCCTCCACCGAACACCCGGCCGCTCCCAGAATGGCCAGCAGGTTATCGAGCACCAGGCCCACCTGTTCGGTGAACGGGGCATCGAGGTTATGACGTCCGCCTGGACTGACCGGCAGTTGCCCTGAAATGTGCAGCGAACCTTGATGGATGACCGCCTGAGAGTAATGCCCGGCGGGTGGCGAGGCGCGCTCGGTGGTGACGATGTTCATGGTGTCTTTCCTCGCCGGGGTGTTCATGACGTGAGCAATGCCGCGTAGCGTTCGATGTCGACGTTGCCACCGGTGATAATCACCCCGACCCGCTTGCCCTGCAGTTGCTCCTTCAGGTTGCGTACGGCCGCAAGCCCCAGGCAGCCCGTGGGTTCGACCACGATCTTCATGCGCTGGGCGAAGAACTTCATGGCGGCCACCAGTTCAGCGTCGGACACCGTGACGATATCGGTCACCCCGGCCTGGATGATCGGAAAGGTGTAGCGCCCCAGATGCTGGGTCTGGGCGCCATCGGCCAGGGTGGCAGGGGTGTCGATGTGGACGATTTCGCCCTTGCGCAGCGATTGCAGACCGTCATCGCCGGCTTCGGGTTCAACACCATAAAGCAGGCAGTCCGGGGCCAGGGCGCGGGTGGACAGCGTCGTTCCCGAGAGCATGCCGCCACCCCCGAGCCCGACGAACAGCGCGTCCAGGGGGCCGGTGCTTTCCAGCAACTCCTTGGCGGCGGTGCCTTGTCCTGCCAGCACATCGGGGTGATCGTAAGGGGGGATCATGGTCATCCCGCGTTCCTGTGCCAGCGCCCGGCCAATGGCTTCGCGGTCCTGGGTGTAGCGGTCATAGAACACCACCGTTGCACCATAGCCATGGGTCGCAGCCACTTTGGCCGCCGGCGCGTCATTGGGCATGACGATGGTGGCGGGCATCTTCAGCAGCGCAGCCGCCAGCGCGATGCCCTGGGCGTGGTTGCCCGAAGAGAAGGCCACCACGCCGCCCCTGCGTTGCTGCTCATCGAACCGGGACAGGGCATTGAATGCGCCACGAAACTTGAACGAGCCGGTGCGCTGCAGGTTCTCGCACTTGAAGAACAGCTGCGCGCCGATCTCCGCGTCAATGGTGCGGGAAGACATAACCGGGGTCTGGTGCGCATGACCTTGGATGCGCGCGGCCGCATCCTGGACGTCTTTGAAGGTGGGTAGAGACAGTGAGTCCACAGCGATCTCCTCGGGGGCAGGGTGAATTGCTTTGCAAGACACATTATCCATATTTAGACGTTGTGTAAATTGCCAAGCGACGGCTTCATCTGCCCGGCATCGGCCGATGCCGGATTTGGCTAAAACATCCCTTGGATATTATCGGCACTGAAAGCATCTGTGGGCTAAGCTGCGCACTCGTGCGAGGCGCATTTCGACGGTACGCGCAAGATTGCCTCCCGGGTTGGCCATTGCCTGAATCAAGGGCTGCCAATCAACGACGTACCACCCGCATCGGGTCGATGACCAAGGACGTCAGAGGTTGCGTATGTTCAAGCGTCACTCGGGCTGGTTCATGTCGCTTCTGGTAACGATCTGCCTGCCCCCCGGCGTAGCGCTCGGTGCCGATGGCTGCAACCGCCTGACGGCGACCGGCAACGCGGAATACCCCCCTTACCTGTGGCGCGATCCCCGGAACCCGCAACGGCTGATCGGTGCAAACGCCGAACTGCTCAAGCAACTGGGCGCCCGGCTGGGGCTTGTCATCGATGTGGTGTATGCCGGGCCCTGGTCGCGAGCGCAGGAGGAGGTGCGGGCGGGGCGCATCGACATGCTGGCCGGGTATTTCCTGACCCAGGCGCGTCAGCAGGTGGTGGATTTCATCGATCCACCGTTTCTGGTGACCTCCAGCAGGGTCTGGGTGCGGCGAGACGAAGCGCTGGTCTACCGGGGCTGGACCGATCTGATCGGCCACAGTGGCGGCACCCTGGTCAACAACAGCAACGGCCAGGGGTTCGATGATTTTGCGCGGGCCAATCTGTCCCTTGAGGCCGTACCGACCGCCACCCAGGCCTTCCAGAAGCTGATCCTCAAGCGCAATGATTACGTGATCTTCGAATACGACCCCGGTCTGGCGCTGGCCCGGACGCTGGGCATCGAGAGCGTGGTGCAGGCACTTGAGCCACCGGTGAGCAGCGAAGGGCTCTATCTGGCGCTGTCGCGCAGTTCGACCTGCATGTCGGCGGCGCTGCGTGAGCGGGTTGCCGCGCAGATGCAGGACATCGTGTCGGGCCCGCTGCCACAGGCGCTGTTGGAATCGAACCTGGAACTCTGGAGCTCGCAACAACGGCAAGCGGTGAAACCCTGAACGTTCATGCACCCTCGGCACGGGCGGCCTGGTTGACGGCATCTTCCATTGCCCTGACCCAGGGCTCATCGCCAACGCTTTGCGCCAGCAGACGCGTGCCCAGCATGGCGGCAAACAGCACCATGGCCTTGTTCTGATCGGGCAGGGTTTGCGGATTGTCCGGGCTTTCAGGGGCCATGGCGTCGAGAAAGCTGTCGAACAGGGTTTTCGTGCCTGAAACATAGGCATCGGCACAGGCCTGATCCACTTCGCCGGTGGCCACGGGGCCTGCGAACATCAGCATCGGGCAGTGCAAGGGCGATGTGCGATTGTGAAGGTACTGGCGCACCATCGCCGAGCCTGGGTGTTCGCACTGGCTGTCGGCGCGCTGGCGAACCTGCTGCCAGCCTCCTCTGGACTGATCGAAAGCCAGGGCGAAGGCTTCGGCCACCAACGCATCCTTGGACTCGAAATGCTTGTAGAAGCCGCCCACGGTCATGTCGTTAGCGGCCATGATCTGCGCCACGGAAACGTTCTCCACCCCTGATTCCCGGAACATCCGGCAGGCAGTCTCGACGATGCTGGCGCGGTTTTCCTGCGCTTTTTCCTTTGAGGAACGTCCCACGATGTACTCCCGCATTTGATGTTTCTGGACGCTTGCTGAAATAGATTATGTCGATTATCTTAATTTCTCAACAGGTAATGCCTGTCTCGTCTGGTCCCTTTCCCAAGGAGTTGCCCATGCCACTGGTACGAATCGACATCATCAAACAGAACGACCCGGCTCACCTGCAGAAGATTGGACAGGTCGTCTACAACTCCATGAAAGAAACCATCAACGTTCCTGACCACGACAACTTCCAGGTGTTGACCGAACACGAGCGCGACCGGATGGTTTACGACCCGCAGTACCTGGGAATCCAGCGTTCCGATGGCCAGGTGTTCATCCAGATCACCCTCAACGAAGGGCGCACCCTGGATCAGAAGAAAACGCTGTACCACGCCATCGCCCATCGGCTCAATGAGGAGGTGGGCGTGAGGCTCGAGGACGTGTTCATCAGTTTGGTGGAGGTGCGTAAGGAGAACTGGTCATTCGGCAATGGTGTGGCGCAATACGCTACCTGACGCGATGCCCTCCGTAGCAGCCGGGCTTGCCCGAGGGTCGATCTTGAGGACGCCCCCGCCGGCAAGCCGTGCTGCTACGGTGTGTTAAACCGATCTTCTGTAGCACGGATTCACTGGGCACCAATCAGTTCGATGGTCAGCCCGGGCGCCAGGCTGACCCAGAGCTGACGATCGATGAGCTCATCGCTTTCGCTGATCTGGTAGGCAATCCCGTGGCTGCGCAGGCGGGCGATGATGCCTGCCCACTGGCTCCGGTCGTCGATGCGCAGAGCGATGTGGTCGATGCGCGGGGCCACACGCGCCGCGGGCAGGCCGCCAGTCGCCTGGGTGAGGTGTATCAGGGGCCGGTCCTGGTGATAGAGCCAGGCACCCGGCACGCCGAAGCCAGGCCGTGGACCGAGGGCCAAGCCCAATACCTGAGTGAAAAACCCGACAGTTCTGTCGAGATCCGGCGTAACGATGTTGGCGTGATCAAGGTGCATGAGCGTGTCCAGGTTGTTAAATGAAGTCGCTCCATTCTGCAAACTGGTCAGGCATTTGATAATTGACCTTGCAGTTGATGGATTATCAAATTAGCTGGAATAAACCCCGAGTTTATCCATTCAGACCGATCGGTTTAATTGCTGTGTTGCCCACCCGCCTGCTCAAACCGCTCACGCAAGAAATCCAGCAGCGCCCGAACCCGTGGCGCCAGGTAGCGGCTGCGGGGATACAGCGCATACACCGGCGCTTCAGCGGTTTTCCACTCGGGCATTACCCGGACCAGGCGGCCTGCTGCAAGGTCGGCGCGTATGTCCCAGATGGATTTGAGGGCGATGCCGTGACCGTCGATGGCCCACTGCCGCGCCAGTGCGCCGTCGTTGGTTTCCCGGGCGGCCTCCAGTGGTACCTTGAACAGGAACGTTTGCTCTTCACGTTGCAGGCACCACTGGCTGGCCCATCCCGATTGTCCCGACACGATGTGGTCGAAATCAGCCAGCTGCCGGGGATGCTCAGGCGTGCCCTTGCGTTGCAGATAACCCGGTGCGGCGCACAGTACCCGGTGGTTGTCGGCCAATTGCCGGGCGATCAGCGAACTGTCCGGTGGCACACCGAAGCGGATCAGCAGGTCGACATCGTCGGCGATCAAGTGGGACAGCGAGTCGGACAGCAGCAGGGCGGGCACAACACCGGGATAGCGCGCGGTGAACTCATCCAGCCAGGGATTGAGCACGTGACGGCCGAAGTCCGAGGTGGCCGAGAGACGAATCTTGCCGCGAATTTCCTTCTTCTCTGCCGACAGCGCCGCCCGTGCATCGTCCAGTGCCTGCAAGGCCTGTCGGCAGTGTTGCAGATACAGCCGCCCTTCATCGGTCAGCCTCAGTTGCCGGGTGGTGCGTTCGAACAGGCGGGTCGACAGCGAGGCTTCCAGCTTGAGCAAGCGGGCACTGGCCGCCGCCGGCGAAAGCCCCAGTTTGCGGCCGGCAGCGGAGAGGCCGCCCAATTGCGCAGCTTCAACGAACAGGCGTATGGCTTCCAGATTGTCCACGATTATTCCGCTATTTTTGAAAATCCATCAAAGACTAGCCAAATTAAGATTGCGCAGATCGTCAATGATTTCCGTCAGGCCGCCCGCCGCGCCATCAACGCCGGTTTCGATGGCGTGGAAGTGCACGGCGCCAACGGCTACCTGATCGACCAGTTCCTGCGCACCACCTCTAACACTCGTACGGACGAATACAGTGGTTCCCGCAGCAATCGCCTGCGTTTCCTGCGGGAAGTGATCGATGCGATCAGCGACGAAATCGGTGCCGAGCGCACGGCGATTCGTTTGGCGCCGTTCCTGACCGCCCGCGGCATGGACTGCCCGGACATCCTGCCGACCATTCTTGAAGCTGCGCAGTATCTGCAGGAGAAGGGCATCGGTTACCTGCATCTGGTAGAGGCCGACTGGGAACGCCCAGGGCTACAGCGACTATCCCGCCGTCGCCACCGCGCAAGCCTGAGGCGCGCAACCCGGCAGCGTACCCCGGTGCGCTGCTATTCCACCGCTTCGGCCACCCCCTGATCCTCCCCCAGAAACCCGCCGCTCTGGTGCTGCCAGAGCCGCGCATACACGCCGTTTTTCTCCAGCAATTGGGTGTGAGTGCCCTGTTCGATGATCTGCCCATCATCCATGACGATCAGCCGGTCCATCGCCGCAATCGTCGACAGCCGGTGGGCAATGGCGATCACTGTCTTGCCCTGCATCATTTCATCCAGGCTTTCCTGAATCGCGACTTCCACTTCCGAATCCAGCGCGCTGGTGGCTTCATCCAGCAGCAGGATCGGGGCGTTCTTGAGCATCACCCGGGCGATGGCTACGCGTTGGCGCTGGCCACCGGAGAGCTTGATGCCGCGCTCACCGACCAGCGTGTCGTAGCCGCTGTTGCCTTGCTTGTCGGTCAGTTGCGCGATGAAGCCATCGGCCTGGGCATTGGCGGCGGCACTGCGAATCTGCGCATCGGTGGCGTCGGGCCGGCCGTAGGCGATGTTGTCGCGAATGGAGCGGTGCAGCAGCGAGGTGTCCTGGGTGACCATGCCGATGGCGCCGCGCAGGCTGTCCTGGGTCACGTGGGCGATGTCCTGGCCGTCGATGCGGATCTGCCCGCTGTTGACGTCGTAGAAGCGCAGCAACAGGTTGATGAGCGTGGACTTGCCCGCGCCGGAGCGGCCCACCAGGCCGATCTTTTCCCCAGGTTTGATGCTCAGGCTCAGGTCGTTGAGCACCTGGCGTTCGCCGTTGTAGTTGAAGCTCACCTTGTCGAAGGTCACCGCGCCGCCAGCGGTCTTGAGCTCGCTGGCATCCGCTGCATCCTGCACCTTGGGGCCGCGGGTCAGGGTGTCCATGCCGTCCTGGACGGTGCCGATGTTTTCGAACAGCGAGGTCATCTGCCACATGATCCAGTGCGACATGCCGTTGATGCGCAGCGCCATGGCGGTGATCGCCGCCACCGCACCGGTGCCGACTTCGCCCTGGTGCCACAGCCACAGCGCGTAGCCGCCGGCGCCCATGATGAGCGCGACCACCAGCGCCTGGTTGACGATTTCGAACTGGCTCACCAGGCGCATCTGGCGAAAGCCGGTCTGTTTGAAATCCTCCATCGCCGCCCGCGCGAAGTGCGCCTCGCGTTTGGAGTGAGAGAACAGTTTCACCGTGGTGATGTTGGTATAGGCATCCGACACGCGCCCGGTCATCGAAGAACGTGCGTTGGCCTGCTCCTGCCCGACTTGCCCCAGGCGCGGGACGAAGTACCACATCGCCACGCCGAACAGCGCGATCCAGGCCAGGAATGGCAGCATCAGTTTGAGGGCAAAGCCGCCCGCGAGCGCGATGATCGCAATGAAATACACGCCGATACCGGGGGCGATTTCGATCACGGTGAACAGCACTTCGCGTACCGCAAGGGCAGTCTGCATCACCTTGGTGGTCACCCGGCCGGAGAACTCGTCGGAAAAGAACGACAGGCTCTGGCGCAGCATCAGCCGGTGGAAGTCCCAGCGCAGGCGCAGCGGAAGGTTAATTGCCAGCACTTGATGCTGAACCATGGTGCGCAACGCGACCAGCAAGACGCTGGTCAGCAGGACCAGGCTGATGCCCCACAGCACGCGGCTTTCCTGGCCGCCGGAGTCGCCGCCGTTCTGCCACGCCGAGAGCAGGTCGACGACCTGTCCAAGGAATGAAAACAGCCAGGCTTCGTAAATAGACACCCCGGCGCTGAGCAGCGCAAGCGCGAGGATATAACCCCGGGCGCCACGGGTGCAGGCCCAGAGAAAACGGCCCAGGCCGACGGGGGGCGGAGGTACTTCGTCAGGCGGGAAAGGGTCGAGCCAACGCTCAAACACACGAAACATAGGGGTCTCCATAACCATCAAGTCATGGGGATTCTGCCATTTAACGGGGAGCTTGAGGGGATCAATGGCAAGGGCGCGAGCTATCGGCCAGTGGCAGGCCTTCGGTGTGGCAGACAGTTCGCGCCCTCTAAGCTGGCCGTTTCAGCCAGCTTGGTTGCGTCACTATTACTCTTTGGTGCGACTGCTGTCTTGCGAACCTTCGCCGCCTGAAGTCTTGCTGCCGAAGCCCGAATTGCCACCGCTGCCGGCTTCGCCACCGGAACCTGGCAGAGCGGTGCCTTTGGTGGCCTGGCCGTTGGTGCCTTCGGGTCTGGAGGACTTGTCCGTTGAGGTGGATTTGCCGCTCGAGGTCGATGTCGAGTTGCTCATCCCGCTGGAGGTGCTGCCCGGCGTGGTTTCGGCCATCACCGGCATCGCCAGCACACAGGTCAGGCCAGTCATGGCCATCAAGCAGGTCAGTTTCTTGTTCATTGGAATGACGCCTCATCGTTGGGATAAACGGAACAGGGCGATGGCGTCTTCGCCGATCGCAATATCGTTGTGACCGGCCTGGCCACCGGAAAGGTTTGAAAAAATGCCGAATCCGCGATGAACGGTTGCAGGACTTCATGAATGAATGGAATGAGCCCGCGACTATTTATCGTTTGTCTTGCCCGGCATCGCTCGCTTGAATGGACGCACTTTCACCAGGAACTGCGACAGGCCATGAATCAGGACTGCATCAGCCAATCGATCAACATCGTCCACCCCGTGGAACTGACCCATGGCCGCAACGCGCAGGTCTGGGACACCGACGGCAAGCGCTACATCGACTTCATTGCCGGTATCGGCGTACTCAACCTGGGCCACTGCAACACAGCGGTGGTCGAGGCGATTCGCGAGCAGGCGGGGCGTATGGTCCACGCCGCGTTCAATGCCGTGCCCCACGATCAATATGGCGCGTACATGCGTGCGCTGGCGGCGTTCATTCCGGTCAGTTACCCGGTTTCCGGCATGCTCACCAACAGCGGCGCAGAAGCGGCTGAAAACGCCCTGAAAATCATCCGTGCCGCCACCGGGCGCGGGGCTGTCGTGGCTTTCGACGGCGGCTTTCATGGCCGCACCCTGGCGACCCTGAACCTCAACGGCAAGGTCGCACCGTACAAACAAAAAGTCGGCAGCCTGCCGGGGCCGGTGTTTCACCTGCCGTATCCGAGCGCGGACACCGGCGTCACCGCCGAGCAAGGGCTCAAGGCGCTGGAGCGGCTGATCAGTGTGGAGATCGATGTCGAGGAAATCGGCGCGATCTTCGTCGAGTCGGTGCAGGGTGAAGGTGGTTTCCTTGCCCTCGACGCCGGTTTTGCCAAATCCCTGCGTGGGTTCTGTGATCGCCACGGCATCGTGCTGGTCATCGACGAGGTGCAGTCGGGGTTTGGTCGCACCGGTGAGCGCTTCGGTTTCACCCGTCTGGGGATCGAGCCTGACCTGCTGTTGCTCGGCAAAAGCATGGCCGGCGGCGTGCCGCTGGGTGCGGTGGTCGGTCGCCGGGAGCTGCTCGATACCCTGCCCAAGGGCGGGCTGGGCGGCACCTATTCCGGTAACCCGCTGGCCTGTGCCGCGGGGCTCGCGACGCTTGCGCAAATGACCGATGAAAACCTCTCGCGCTGGGGTGAGGAGCAAGGCCAGGCGATTGCCCGCTATCATGCCCGCTGGAAAGAACGCTTCCCCTGTGTCGGGCGCCTGAGCGGTGTCGGCGCGATGCGCGGCCTGGAACTGGTCAACCCTGACGGTAGCCCGGCGCCGCAGCACCTTTCGGCGATCCTGGCCAGCGCCCGTGAAGCCGGGCTGTTGCTGATGCCCAGTGGCAAGGCGCGGCATATTATCCGTCTGCTGCCGCCGTTGACCACCGAACCGGCCATTCTCGAAGAAGGCCTGAATATCCTGGAACAATGCCTGGCTCAACTGGCCTGAGCGGAGACCCGTCCGATGAGCAATTTCGTTTCCCCTGATCGCATTCGCGCCGACTTTTCCCGGGCCATGAGCGCCATGTACCAGCAAGAGGTGCCGTTGTACGGCGACCTGATGCAACTGGTTGCCGACACCAACGCCCGCACGCTCAAGGCGCAGCCTGCACTGGCCCAGGCCTTGACCCACACCGGAGAAATCGAGCGTCTGGACCTTGAGCGTCATGGCGCGATCCGCGTCGGCACGGCAGAAGAACTGGCCACGCTTGGCCGGCTGTTCGCGGTGATGGGCATGTTGCCGGTGGGCTATTACGACCTGACGCCAGCGGGCGTGCCCGTGCATTCCACCGCCTTTCGTGCAGTGGAGGAGGCGGCGCTGCGCGCTAGCCCGTTTCGCGTGTTCACCTCGCTGCTGCGCCTGGAGCTGATCGAAGACACGCAGCTTCGCGCCTTCGCCGAGCGCACTTTGGCGGCGCGGCAAGTTTTCACCCCGCGGGTCATCGAGTTGATCGAGCAGGCCGAGGGCGAAGGCGGCCTGAATGAGGCGGCTGCAAACGAGTTCGTGACCCAGGCACTGGAAACCTTCCGCTGGCACGGGCAGGCCACCGTGAGCCTGGCCGATTATCAGCGTCTGGATGGCGCCCATCGCCTGATCGCCGACGTCGTGGCGTTCAAGGGCCCGCACATCAATCACCTGACGCCGCGCACCCTGGACATCGATCAGGTTCAGGCCGACATGCCGTCCCGTGGCATCACGCCCAAAGCTGTGATCGAAGGTCCGCCACGTCGCCAGTGCCCGATCCTGCTGCGCCAGACCAGCTTCAAGGCGCTCAACGAAGCCATCGATTTCGTCGGCGCCCAGGGCGTGGAGCAGGGCAGCCACTCGGCGCGTTTCGGCGAGATCGAACAGCGCGGTGTGGCACTAACGCCCAAGGGACGAGCGCTCTACGACAGCCTGTTGGGGCAGGCTCGCGAGGCACTGGGCGGCTTCCCGTCAGAAGCCAATGCGCTGCGCTACAGCGAGTTGCTGGCCGATGTGTTCAAGGCGTTCCCCGACGACTACCCGACCCTGCGTCGCGAGCAACTGGCGTTCTTCCGTTACCGTGCCGTCGAGCCTGCCAGTGCCGGGGAAGGCGGGGCTGCCGATGTGGAGTCGCTGCTGGCCAGCGGGCGTCTGGCCTGTGAGCCGCTGGTGTATGAAGACTTTTTGCCGGTCAGTGCCGCCGGGATTTTCCAGTCCAATCTCGGTGACAACGCCCAGGCCCACTACGCACAGGTTTCCAACCGTGGCACTTTCGAACATGCGCTGGGGCGCGAAACCCTGGACGAGCTGCAGATCTATGCGCGCACCCAGCAGGCCTCACTGGACAACGCACTCAAGGCGCTGGGCGTGCCAGGGCAGGTAGCTGCGGTCTGAGGCGCTATCAAGATACTGAGCGCACACCAGGCCACGTGTTGCGGCCGACTGCGCAGGATTTCTGATCTGCGCACCGCTTGCCGGCAAGGCTCCCTCACCATCGCCTCGCCGGCAAGCCGGACTGCTACGGTTCTGCAGTGCAATCCAAACCGCAAGCACCCTCCAAATCCCCGTAGCAGTCCGGCTTGCCGGCGGGCGCGTCCGCAAGATCGACCCCGGTGAGTGATGTGTGTCCGGCTTGCTGTCCGGGGATGTGCCCGGCACAATCGCGGCCCGATCCGGTGGTGGGTGCCGGAAGTGTGGGTTGAGGAACGGCGGTTGAACGAACAGACATTGTCCATGCGCCTTGAGCGGGTCGCGGCGTATGTGCCAGCGGGCGCGCGGTTGGCGGATATCGGCTCGGACCACGGCTACCTGCCGGTGGCCTTGGTCAAGCGTGGCGTGGTATCGGCGGCAGTGGCGGGTGAGGTGGCGTTGACGCCGTATCACGCTGCGCAGCGGACGGTGCGTGACAACGGCCTGGAGCAGCAGATCACCGTGCGTCTGGCCAGCGGCCTGGCGGCCATCGAAACACAGGACGCAATCACCGCGATCACCCTGTGCGGCATGGGCGGCGAAACCATTCGCGATATCCTCGAACAGGACCACGCCCGCCTGAGTGGCCAGGAACTGCTGATCCTGCAACCCAACGGCGGCGAGCAGCCCTTGCGGCTCTGGTTGATGGCGCACGGTTATCGCATCGTGGCCGAGCAGCTGCTGCACGAGAACCGCTTTTTCTACGAGATCATCGTCGCCGAGCCCTCGGGGCCCGTGACCTACAGCGACCGCGAACTCTACTTCGGCCCGTTGCAGATGCAACTGCGCAGCCCGGATTTCCTGCTCAAGTGGCAGCGTATGTTGCGCCTCAAACGGCGCACCCTCGCGCAGTTAGGCCGGGCCCAGGCCGTTCCCGAAGAGAAGATGCAGGAACTGACCCGCCAGATTCAGTGGATCACGGAGCTGTTGGCCTAAGCCCTCGACTCACCCGCTTGAAGGTACTCCACCATCTTCTGGTTGCCGTCCAGAATGTCGCAGCAGATCGCCGCGCGCGCAGCCGGTCCGTCCCGCCGCTTGAGCGCGTCGAGCACTTCCCAGTGATGATCGATGGCCATGCGTTCGTTGAAGCTTGCGTAGGCCTGGGCGATCAAGGGCCCGGTGCGCATCCACAGGCTGTCGAGCATACCCGCCAGCACTGGCATGCGCGCGATGGTGGTCAGGGCGTAGTGAAACTCCTGGTTGCACTTGAGGGCGGCCGACAGGTCCTGGTCGTTAATCGCCGCGATGTTTCGGTCGATGCAGGCTTGCAGATCGATCAGTTCGGCATCGGTGACAAGGCCCGCGGCGGTTTCTGCGGCCAGGCCTTCCAGCGCCAGGCGGATGCTGCGGATCTCGGCGTATTGCGCCACGGTGAGCTTGGGCACGCGGATGTCACGAGGCGTTTTCAGGATCAGCGCCTGTTCCTTGGCCAGTTGCAGGATCGCATCGCGCACCGGTGTCACGCTGGTGCCCAGTTGCTCGGCCAGGTCGCGGATACGCAGGCGGTCGTTGGGCTGAAAGCGCCCGGTGATCAGCGATTCCCGCAGCAGCTCGTAGATCCCGCTGCCCAGGTAGGAGTGATTAAGGGGCTGGATGGGGTAGGGGTGGCTCATGTATTGCTCGTTCACGGCAGATGCCCGGCCTGAATGATGGGAGTTTCCGGCCGGGATTTCCAGCGTCTTACACGTGCTGGCCGCCATTGACGTGGATTTCCGCGCCATTGATGTAGCCCGCGCCGTTGGTGCACAGGAAATGCACCAGCGAAGCGACTTCCTCCGGCCTGCCCAGGCGATGCATGGGAATGTCACGCTCGACGATCAGTTCAGTGCCCGCCGAGAGAATCGAGGTTTCGATTTCACCCGGCGCGATGGCGTTGACCCGCACGCCATGGGGGCCGAAATCGTGGGCCATTTCTCGGGTCAGGGCTGCCAGCCCGGCTTTCGAACAGGCGTAGGCGACCCCGGCAAAGGGGTGAACCCGCGAGCCTGCAATCGAAGTCACGTTGATGACCGAACCCTGAGCCGCCTTGAGTTCATCGAACAGGCCCTGGGCGAGCAGGGCGGTGGAGAACAGGTTCACGTTGAATACGCGAAGCCAGGTCGCGTAGTCAGACTCCAGCACACCCAGCCGTGAACCGTCTTCGCCCTTGGGCGAAATACCTGCGTTGTTGACCAGTGCATCCAGCCGGCCACCCAGCTTTTCGCGGATCAGAGGAAGGCTGCGGCGGACCTCGTCGATATCCTCCAGATCCAGATGGATATGGTTAAGCAGCCCCTCGGCCCACGGACAACCTTCGGTCCAGTCTTGCCGGGATGCGGTGAAGACCCGCCATCCCGCCGCGTTGAAGTGTTTCACCGTCGCATGCCCGATACCGCGGCTTGCGCCTGTCAACAGCAGTGTTCGTTGCCCGGTCATAAACGTGCCTCCTGGAAGTGGATTGCAGAGCTGAGCCTACACCACAAAAAATTATGATGCATCATATTCTAAATATGGTACTAATGAGCGGCGCTCGGGTCCAAATCCCCAGCGCCAGCCACCGGACGCTTGACGCCCGGCGCTGACCGCTACACCGCTGCCAAAAACAAAAAACGACCTGCCATCCCTTAAAGCTGCCGCTAACGCACGTAGCGAATGTGGAGAGACGCATGAACAAAAAATTTGCAGCTGCACTGACACTCACAACGCTTACGGCGCTCACAGGCACCGCGAGCGCCGCCGAAAAACTTACCGTGGTTTCCTTTGGCGGCAACAACCGCCAGGCCCAGGAGAAGATGTTCTACGCGCCATTCACCGCGCAAAAGGGCGTTGCGATCACCGCCGACGACTACAACGGCGAGATGGCCAAGATCCGGGTCATGGCCGACACCGGCAAAACCAGCTGGGACGTGGTGGAAGTCGAAACCCCGGAGTTGCTGCGCGGTTGCAGCGTAGGCCTGTTCGAGCCGCTGGACTGGTCGCGCATCGGCAAGAAAGAGGATTTTCTTCCCGCCGCCGTCAGTGATTGCGGGATCGGCATTTTCATCTGGTCTACCGTTCTGACGTACGACCCCAAGAAGATCAAGAATGCGCCCCAGAGCTGGGCCGATTTCTGGGATGTGAAGAAGTATCCGGGCAAGCGCGGCCTGCGCCGTGGCGCCAAGTTCAGCCTTGAGTTCGCGCTGCTGGCCGACGGCGTCGCCAAGGAAGACCTGTACAAGGTGCTCAGTACCGAGGAAGGCGTGCAGCGGGCGTTTCGCAAGCTGGACCAGATCAAGCCCGACATTCAGTGGTGGGAGTCTGGCGCCCAGCCGTTGCAGTGGCTGGCAGCAGGCGACGTGGTCATGACCTCGGCGTACAACGGCCGCGTGACTTCGGCGCAGAATGACGGGCAATCGTTCGCGATGCAGTGGAACGGCAGCCTGTATGACCTGGACCATTGGGCGATCGTTAAAGGCTCGCCGAAAAAGGCCCTGGCCGAGACGTTCATTGCCTTCGCCAGCGAGCCCGTGCAGCAGAAAAACTTCGTTGAGACGATTCCCTACGGGCCCAGCAACAAGAACGCGGTGCCGCTGGTCGATGCTGCGGTGGGCAAGAAGCTGCCGACCTCGCCTGAAAACCTGCAGAACGCCCGGGCCACCGACGCGGAGTTCTGGATCGATCACGGCGAAGACCTGGAAGAGCGCTTTACCGCCTGGGCCAACAAATGATGCAGCGGGCCTGCGTGGTTGCAGGCAGGCCCGTGCTAGCTGAGCGAGGAGCAGAAGATGTCGCTCGATACTGTATTGACGCAAGCCTGTCTGTTGCAGGCGGCCCCGGCGAAAGTGACCGAGGCGCAGGTTCTTGATGTACTCAGGCAGTGCTATGGCCTGAGCGCGAGTCTGGAAAGAATGGGCGGCGAGCGCGACCTGAATTTCCGGGTCATGCTCGCCGATGGTTCGTCGCGCCTGCTCAAGATGTCTCACCCTCTGGAAAGCCCCGAGGTGGTGGACTTCCATAATCAGGCCATGCGCCTGATCGAGCAGCGCGACCCTGATCTGCCGGTGCAGCGCGTTTATCCCTCCCTCAACGGTGAGTTTGTGGAGAAGGTCGAGATCGACGGTCATCCCATGCTGGTCAGGCTGTTGTCGTTCGTCGACGGCCTGCCGTTGCATCGCGTAGGCCACACCTCGCCGCTGTTTCGCCAGAACCTGGGCCACGCACTGGCGCGTTTCGATATTGCTTTGGAGGGTTTCGACCACCCGGCCGCCGGGCATGTGCTGCTGTGGGACATGCAGCACGCCGAACGCATGCAGCCGCTGCTGCACCATATCGAGCAGGGCGCGTTGCGTGACCAGGTTCGGCGCCGGCTTGAGGGCTTCGAAGAGCAGGCGCGGCCCAGGCTTTCAGGCTTGAGAAAGCAGGTGATCCACAACGACATGAACCCGCACAACATCATTGTCGATCCGGATCAGCCAGACGTACTGCGCAATATCCTGGACTTCGGTGACATGGTTCACGCACCGCGGGTCAACGACCTGGCGGTGGCAGCGTCCTATCAACTGGGGCGAACGGGGGATGTGCTGGAGCCGGCGCTGGACATGATCTGCGCCTATCATCGGGTCAATCCGCTGGGCATCGACGAGCTGGAACTGTTGCCGGTGCTGATCTCGACCCGCCTGGCCCTGTCGCTGTGCATCAACTTCTGGCGGGCGGACCTGCACCCGGATAACCGCGAGTACATCCTGCGCAACTCCTACCGTGCCCGGGACAGCCTGATGGGGCTGGCCGAAGTACCCGACGCCCGCATCCACGACAGAATACTTGCCGCATGCCGGCAGAAGGTGAGCCCATGAGCATGATCAACGGATTTACCGCAGGCGATGCCGAGCGTCTTTCGGAGCACGAAAGGCAGCTCATCGAACGCAGGAGCCGCGTGTTGGGCACGGCGTATCGGCTGTTCTACGAGCATCCGCTGCACACGGTGCGCGGCGAGGGCGTGTGGCTGTATGACGATCAGGGGCGGCGCTATCTGGACGCCTATAACAATGTCGCCTCCCTGGGCCACTGCCACCCCCGTGTGGTGGAAGCCATTGCCCGGCAGGCCGCCCAGCTCAATACCCACACCCGCTATCTGCAGGAAGGCATTATCGATTACGCCGAGCAGTTGCTGGGCACCTTTCCCGAGCACCTGCAGCGGGTGATGTTCACCTGCACCGGCAGCGAGGCCAACGATCTGGCCCTGCGCATCGCCCGGCAGTTTACGGGGGGCACCGGGGTCATCATCACAAGATTTGCCTATCACGGGGTGACCGGGAATATCGCTGAACTGTCACCTTCGCTGGGCCCGGCCATGATGTTGCCGCCCCACGTGCGAACGGTGCGTGCGCCGGATGCGTATCGCCTGGGGGCCGAGAACGTCGCGCAGGTGTTTGCCGCCGATGTGAAAGCGGCCATCGAGGACATGCGCGCCCAGGGCATTCGTCCGGCGGCGATCCTGCTCGACGGCATCTTTGCCAGCGACGGTGTGCTGGCCGAACCTGCGGGGTTTCTCGCCCAGGGCATCGCGCTGGCCCAGGCCGAGGGGCTGCTGTACATCGCCGACGAGGTCCAGTCCGGCTTTGCGCGCACGGGCCTGAATATGTGGGGCTTCGAGCGCCACGGGGTGCACCCGGACATCGTGACCCTGGGCAAACCCATGGGCAACGGCCAGCCCATTGCCGGGCTGGTGGGTCGGGCGGAGGTGGTCGATCATTTCGGCAAGAACATGCGCTACTTCAACACCTTTGGCGGCAATCCGGTGTCCTGCGCCGCAGGCCAGGCGGTGCTGGACGTGATCCGTGACGAGCAGTTGCAAAACCGATCCCATGAGCTGGGCCAGTACCTGCTGACAGGGTTGCGTCAGTTGGCCGAGCGTTATCCGATCATCGGCGACGTGCGCGGGGCCGGGCTGTTTCTCGGGGTGGAACTGGTCACCGATCGAGCCAGCAAGCAGCCAGCGGCGGCGCAGACGCGCAAGGTGGTCAACGCCATGCGCGAGCAGGGTGTGCTCATCAGTGCCGCCGGCCCTCTGGAAAACATTCTCAAGATCCGGCCGTTACTGGCCTTCGAGCGCGAACATGCCGATCTGTTGATCGAGACGGTGTCCAATGCGCTGGAAGGTGTCGAGCCCTGATCGCTCACTGCGGCTGGCGACTCAGGCGAACTGCGCGATCAGCCAGTCCTTGAGGCGCCCAACGGCAGCGTCCTGAGCCTGTTGCTCGTTGATCACCAGGTACTGGAGGGATTCGCGCAGGATCATCTGGTCCTCGACCGGCCGCACCAGCCGGCCTTGCTGCAAGTGATGGCGGATCAGGTGATCCCAGCCCAGCACCAGCCCTTGTCCGTCCAGCGCCATCTGGATCAGCAGGTTGTAGTCATTGCTGCTGAAGTACGGCTGGCTGCGGGCGGCGGGGATGTGCAGGTCCGGGGACTGGAAGGCGAACCACACGTCCCAGTCCACCTGCTCGGACAACTGCGAGCGCCCATAAGGGTTAAGGTCCAGCAGCCTGCTCTGGCGCATGCCTTCGGGCGTGCACAGTTGCGGGTTGGCGGCCAGGAACGCAGGCGTGCACACCGGATAGACCGTCTCGTGAAACAGCGGGACATGCAGGTAGCCCGGACGCGCGTCGGTGCGCTTGGTGATGAAGATATCGGGGTGAATGCCCGGTTCCATGTTGAGGAAATGCGCGGTGGTGATGACGTTCAGGTCGACATCCGGATTGGCCTCGATGAAATGCCCAAGCCTGGGCGACAGCCACAGCGCCGACAGGGCTGGCGAGCAGCACAGGGTGATGCGACGGCTGTCGTGTTGTTCCCGGCGGATGCGTTCGGTGGCCTGAAAGATGTTGAGCAACGACAACTGCGCGGCGTCGAACAGCGCGACGCCCTGTTCGGTCAGCTCTAATTCGCGACCGGTGCGGATGAACAGTTCGGTGCCCAGGTACAGCTCAAGGTCGCGGATCTGCCGGCTGATCGCCGCCTGGGTGACGCACAGGGTCTGGGCTGCCCGGGAGAAATTGCGGTGTTTGGCGGCTGCCACGAACGAGCGCATCGCTTTGAACGACGGCATCTTCATCAATGCGTGGTCGGGTAAAAGGCCGTTGGCCATAACAAAAAATGCCTGATTGTGCGAAGAAAAAGTCGGTTCTGCCCATCCACCAGCGGCGCTTACACTCTATCGCACAACGCGCTCGCGGGCGCCTGGGTTGGCAATAATAACGATGAGGACCCACATGGCTTTCGGATCTGCAACAGTGGCGTTCATGGCCGGGGTACGCGCACTGCTGCCCCTGACACCGGGCGTTGTGCCGTTCGGGCTGGTGACGGGGGTCATGGCCATCGACATGGGCATGTCGCCGACCACCGCCATGAGCATGACCCTGATCTTCTATTCCGGCTCCGCGCAGATGGTGGCCCTGCAACTGCTGCATCAGGGCGTGGTGCCGGTGGCGATCGTGGTGACGGCGCTGATTATCAACCTGCGCTTCATCATGTACAGCGCGTCCATGGCGCCGCATCTGCACGGACTGCCGCGCCGCTGGACCTGGCCGCTGTCCTATCTGCTGTCGGACCAGTCTTTCGCGCTGTGCAGCTTCAAGCTGGCCTCGGGGGAACTGGGGCGTTTCGCCCATCACTTCTATGCAGGCACCGCCCTTGCCATGTGGCTGGTGTGGAACCTGTCGGTGCTGGCCGGCATTCTGATGGGCGCGAAGGTGCCACAGGCCTGGTCGCTGGGGTTTACCATCCCACTGTCGTTCCTGGCGCTGCTGGTGCCCGCCATCCGCAACGTTCCGAGCCTTGCGGCTGCGGTGGTCGGTGGCTTGCTGGCTGTGCTGGCAGCCCGTTTGCCTTATAACCTGGGGTTGGTGACGGCGGCCATCGGCGGGGTCGCGGCGGGGCTGCTGACCGAGAACCTGCGCAACCGCGCACCGCAAGCCGAGGGGCAAACGCTGTGAACGATCTGTCGATGTGGGGCATGTTTCTCGGTGCGGGGATCGGCACCTTCCTGCTGCGCCTGTCCTTTGTTGAAATCCATGGTCGCTGGCGCATTCCGGCGTTGCTCAACCGCGCATTGCCGTACGTGCCGGCCAGCGTGCTGTCAGCGCTGGTGTTGCCTGCAGTCGTCTACCCCGCAGGGCCGGGCGAATGGGTGGCGAACAACCCGCAACTGCCCGCGGCCTGCTTGGCGGCGCTGGTAGCCTGGGCCACGAAGAGCACAGTGCTGACGCTGGCGTTGGGGATGGCGGCGCTTTGGGCGTTCAAGTTTCTGCTGAGTTGACGGGCCACTCGGTGCGCATGGCTTGCTCGAGAAACTCGATGAACGCCCGCACCTTGGCGTTCAATGCGGATCGTTCGGGGACACAGGCGTAAACCTGCATGGGCTCGGATTCTGCCCAGGCGGCGCTGCGGCTGGCTGCTTCGAACAATGGCAACAGCCGGCCGCTGTCGAGCAATGGCTGGGCAATGAAACGGGCCAGCCGGGCGATTCCGCCCCCGTTCAGGGCGATCTGGGCGATGGTGTCGATGTCGTCACAGACAAATCCCGGATTGACCTTGGCTTCGAAGCGCTGACCGTCGCGTATGAAATGCCAGGGCAGAAAGCGTCCATCTGTGGGGTAGCGAAACACCAGACAGGCATGCTGTTGCAGGTCTTCGGGCGCAGCAGGCACGCCCGCGCGGGCCAGGTATTCGGGGGAGGCGCAGAACACGAACGGAATCGACGCTACAGGCCGGGCAATCAATTGATCGTTGAGTTGCGCATCGATGCGCAGGCTCACGTCGACGCCCTCGAGCCTGTGATCGACACGCCGATCCGTGCAGATCAATTCCAGATCGATTCGCGGATAGGCCGCCTTGAAAGCGGGTAGCAGTGGCGCGAGCACGTAACGTCCGAAGGCAGTCGTCGTGGCGATGCACAACGGTCCTTGCGGCGCCGTGGTGACCGCCGCGGCCTGGGACGCAAGCTCGATGTCATGGGGAATGTGCCGCACCTTCTCGAAATAACGCGTGCCACTTTCGGTAAGGGCCATGCTGCGAGTGGTGCGAGACAGCAGGCGTACTCCCAGATGATGCTCTAGCCGCGCAATGCTCTGGCTGACCGCTGCCGGACTCATGCCTTGGGCACGGGCCGCCGCGGCGATGCTGCCGTTCTCGACCACCCGGATGAACGTGTTGATAAGGCCCAGTATGTCCATGGCGCTTCTCTTGTCTGATTCGTTGATTTTACTTAACGATCTATCAAGCATAACGCTTCTACCGAGGGTGCGTATCTGTTGTTAGTTTGGCCGCTCACTGACTCTCAACAGGCTTGAAAGGCTCTCTTCATGGACAACACCAGAAGCGCAAAAACCTGCACTATCCGCTTTCCCAAGCGCATGACTCCTTACATCTTCGCGTTCTACATGGCGACGATCATGGCCTTTCTGATGTGCCTTGTGATCACTGCTGCAGAATTCGGGATCGATCAGCATTACATCAAGAACGTGATGAATGCCTACCGCGTTGCCATGCCGTCAGCGTTCGTTTGTGTGCTCATCGTGCGCCCGATGGTTGCGCGGCTGGTGGCCTGGACGGTTCATCCTCATTGATCCGCCGACCTTGCCGATTCCCGGATAACCCCCCATGCTCAGCGGGCATCGCCACACAACGTCAGGCAGGGCGGCTCGATGGGTTTTGAAGTCTTTCGCTATATCGATTTGATGGGCACCTTCGTCTTTGCCTTGAGTGGCGCGATGGCGGCGATCCATCGGCGGCTGGATATCTTTGGCGTATTCGTCGTGGCATTCGTCACCGCGTGCGGCGGCGGGGTGATCCGCGACCTGTGCATTGGCGTGTTTCCACCGGCGGGGCTGGTGAACATCGAATACCTGAGCCTGGTGATTGTCGCAGTGGCGTTGGCGGCGTTCTTTCAGAATCAGCTACTCAAGCTGGCGCAGCCCACGCTGTTCTTCGATGCGGTGGGCCTGGGCTTTTTTGCGGCGTTCGGCGTGCACAAGACCTTCGCCCACATTCCCCATGTCGAGCTTTCCATCGTGCTCGGGGTCATCTCGGCGGTGGGTGGCGGGGTGATCCGCGACATCCTGCTGGGCCGGGTGCCGGCCATCCTGACCAAGGAAATCTACGCCTTGGCCGCTTTTGCCGGGGCGTTCGTTCAGTTGCTCGGCGATACCCAGGTGATCGACGATCGTTTCAGCCCCTGGCTTGCGATTGCCCTGTGCACGGGGGTGCGAATGCTGTCACTGAGGTATGGCTGGAACCTGCCCGCGTTGAAGAAGGAGCCATGAGTGCATTCCCAGCCGAGGGTTTTCCGTGGATGATCGGGCTCCTCATCACACAGGAGCGCGAGCCGTGATCGATCACCTCGACCATCTGGTACTGACCACTATCGATCTTGCAGCCTGCAAGGACTTCTATCTGCGGGTGATGGGCATGCGCCTGGAAACCTTTGGCGCCGGGCGGATCGCCTTTATTTACGGCCAGCAGAAAATCAACGTGCATGAGCGCGGGCGCGAGTTCGAACCCAAGGCACACCTGCCGGTGCCGGGTGCGCTGGATCTGTGCTTCATTGCCAGCGTGGGACTCGATGAAGTCATCGCGCACCTCGAGGCGCAGAACTGGCCGATCATCGAAGGGCCCGTGCAACGCACTGGCGCCACCGGGCCGATCCGCTCGGTGTACGTGCGCGACCCGGACCTGAACCTTATCGAAATTTCCGAGCCGCTCGCCCTGGGCGGGGAATAAGCGACCGATCAGCCTGGAGATCGCTTTGAACGAACCCATCATTCGCCGCGCCCGCCTCGAGGATGTTGACAGCATCACGGCCCTGGTCCACGACGCCTACACGCCCTACATTCCCCGCATCGGCCGTAAGCCTGCGCCCATGCTTGATGACTACCGGCAGGTAGTGACGCAGCCTGGCACCTTCGTGCTGACTGACGCCGGGCAGGTGGCCGGGGTGCTGGTGATGATTGTCGAGGGCGACGGGTTGCTGCTGGAAAACATCGCCGTCGCACCCGGCTTCAAAGGCAAGGGTGGCGGCAAGCGCCTGATAGCATTCTGTGAAGCGTTTGCTCTGGGCAATGGCTGCACTGCGGTGCGGCTGTATACCCACGAGCGGATGGTGGAGAACGTCGAGATCTACAAGAAGCTCGGCTATCGCGAGACGCACCGAGCGACCGAGGACGGTTTTGCCCGGGTGTTCATGTGCAAGGGGTTGGGCGTCGATTGATGGATCAGAGTTCCATCACCATTTCATGCCACGCCATGCCGCCATGGTCGGAGTCTGACGGCTTGACGTAGCGGTAGCCCATGCGCGCGTACAGTTCGACATGACGCTCCTTGCACATCAGGTGAATGCTGCGTTTGCCCAGGCCGCGCATGTGCTGCACGAAGTGGCGCATCATCAGCGAGGCATAGCCTTTGCCCTGATACGCGGGGTCCAGCACCACCGACATGATGACCACGTTGGGTGCGTCGCTGTCGTGGCCGATCAGTTCCTTGAATGCCTCATCGGACATGACGACCTCATGGGCGCAGCCGCCGTTGATAAAGCCGATCACTTCGCCGTCCAGCTCCAGGATCTGGAAACCTTGCGGGTATTGGTCGATGCGGATCGCGATCTTTTCCCGGGTCGCGGCTTCGTCGCCTTCGTAAGCCGAAGTCTCGATCTCATAGCAGCGGGACACGTCGGCCGGTGTGGCGTCGCGCAAAAGGGCAGTGTTCATGGTGGCCTCGGGCAGGAATCAAGGCGCCATGATAGAAAAAACCCGAGGCGGTGGCTAATACCCCTCAACCATTCACTCAATTCCCCCCGTAGCAGTCCGGCTCGCCCGCGGGAGCGATCTTGAGGCGGCCCATAGTCTGGGGTACGTCGGAAATCGGCGTAGCAGTCCGGCTTGCCGGCGTCAGCGATATCGAGGGCGCCGACGCCGGCAAGCCGGACTGCTACGGGGAGGCAGAGGTCAGGCCAGCGGCAGCCACAGGGTGATCCGGGTCCCTTCGCCCGGTCGTGAGGTAATGTCGAGCCCGCCACCCGACTGCACCGCCAGGCCCTGAACCATCGACAACCCAAGCCCGGTGCCTTTGCCCGCGCCCTTGGTGGAGTAGAAGGGCTCAAGGCAGTTCTGGAGGATATCTTCAGTCATTCCGCACCCGGTGTCGGCCACGGTCAGGCTGACATGGCTGCCTGCGGGGGTCGTGCCGCGTGACGCAGAAAGGAATTGAGCCTGGGCCGTCATTGTGAGTCTTCCGCCTTCTGGCATGGCATCACGGGCGTTGACCGCAAGGTTGAGCAGGGCCAGTTCCAGTTGCTGCGGGTCGACGAGCACTTTGGGCAGGCTGTCAGGAATCGCGATGTCCAGGCTGATCCCCGACCCCAGCGAGCGCTCGATAAGATCCTTGAGCTCGCCCACCAGGTGCGCCAGGCTAATGCTCTCGGGCTTGAGGGTCTGGCGGCGGGCGAAGCTCAGCAGCTTGCCCACCAGCGCCCTGGCTCGCTCAGCGGCTTGCAGGGCACTTTTGACCAGTCTTTGAGTGCCGTTGTCATCGGCCCTGCGACCGATGAGGTCCAGCGACGCGATGATCGGTGTGAGCAGGTTGTTGAAGTCATGGGCGATGCCGCCACCGATCTGTCCGACCATTTCCATCTTGCGCGACTCGTGCAACTGCGCCAGGACTTTCTCCCGTTCACCGACGATGCTGACCACGCGCTCTTCCAGTTCCTCATTGAGCCTTCTGAGGTCGCGCTCACCCTTGGCGTGGTTGATCCAAAGCCAGGTCATTTCGGCCACTTCCCGGGTCAGGCGCAGGTGGTGGCCGCCAAAGGTTTCCAGGGCGGCGGGTCTGATGCTCATGACGGCCGTCAGCTTGCCGTGGTGAATCACCGGAATGTCCACGCGTGCAGGCGGTTCGTGTTCCAGGAAGGCGAAGATATCGGGGTCCGGCATGCCGCTGCGGGCGCCGCTTTCGTGGTGGAAGATCACATAGCCTGCGCGCAATTGGCTGAGGGTAAGGGTGTCCCACTTCAATATTTCGCCATCGCGAAAGAGCCGCCCGCGCTCGTAGGACTGTCGGCGCTCGAAGGTTTCCCCGTCATCCTCACTGATTGCAAAGCGGATGGTCTCTGGTTCGAATTCGGTGCCCAGTTGCCGCAGGACATGAGCCTGGATCACATCGGGGTCATTGAACGAGGGAAGCGCCTTGCCCAGCGCCACCAGAAAGGCCTGGCGCCGCTCGAACTGCACCCGCTGGGTGGTTTCAGTAACGATGCACAGCACGCCGCCCACCGAACCGTCCTGTTCGCGTACGGCAGAATAGGACACGTCGAAATAGACTGTTTCACCGCGTTCGCTGCGCTTGATATAGAAGGGGCGATCCTTGGCGGAGAAGGTCTGTCCGGTCTCGCGCACACCGCGCAGCAACGGTTCCAGGTCATCCCACAGTTCCGTCCAGTTCTCGACGGCAGGCCGCCCCAGAGCGCCGGGGTGCTTGTCGCCGATGGTGGGGGCGTAGGCGTCGTTGTACAGCGCAACGTATTGCGGGCCCCAGAAGATGACGATTTGCGCCTGAACGGGCAGGGTGGTCGCCATCAGCGTTTTCAGGCTGTGGGACCATTCCATCGGCGAGCCAAGTGGCGAGTGGTGATCGATGGTGTTCAGCAGGGTGCTGATCTCGCCAGTGCCGGGGAGGAACCACGTCGGGTCGGCAGCAATCCCTCTGGTCTCTTGAGGTCGGAGTCGTTCCATGGGTGATGGGCACTTTTTGAGGGTGAACGGGCATGTGCTCTTAGAGCCTCGACCATCCTCGACCGTTCCATCGAGGTCAAGCGATTGGCCCATACTTCTTCCCCCAGCAAAACACCGATGATCCGGCGAGTGCGACCGCCGGATCATCGGCTACGCCTTAGCCGGCGGCTTGCTGCAGAATCACCGTCTGGGCAGGCATCGGCGCAGGGAAACCGGCTTCGCCCAGAGCGTCCTTGATGATGCGGTTAGTGTCGAAATACACCTGCCAGTAATGCTCGTTATGGCAGTAGGGGCGGACCGCCAGCACCGGACCGACCAGGTTGAATTCCAGAATTTCCACATCCACCCTCGGGTCGCCCAGCACATTGGGCAGCGCAGCGATTTTCTCTTTGAGCAGCGCGGCGGCGGCTTTCCAGTCTGCGGCACCGGACAGCTGGGCCTTGAGTTCGACACGCCGGAAGGGGTTGTGGGTGAAGTTCTGGATGTTGTCGGCGAATATCTTGTTGTTGCCAACCAGCGTCAACACGTTGTCAGGCGTGTTTATCGCGGTGGCGAACAGGCCGATTTCCGTCACGGTGCCGATCACGCCACCGGCACAGATGAAGTCGCCGACCTTGAACGGGCGCAGGACAATGATGAAGGCACCGGCGGCCAGGTTGGCCAAAAGCCCGGACCACGCCAGGCCGATAGCCAGCCCGACGGCGGCAAGCAATGCGGCGAAGGTGGTGGTCTGCATGCCGAGATAGCCGAGGATGCCGATCACCAGAATGATGTTCAGCGTCACGGTGATGGCCGACCCGACATAGCGCAGGACCGTCGGGTCGACCTTCTGTTTGCCCAGGGCGCGCTGGACCATGCCGACGGCAAAGCCGATCAGCCAGCGTCCGACGATCCAGAAGGCGATTGCGCTAAGGATTTTCACAGCAAAAGCGGCACCGTACAGCTGCACTACGGCCAGGAGTGCGTTGAACTTCTCGGTGGTGAGGTTAACGATGGTTTCGTCCATGGTGGGGTGCTCGCGTTGAGAAGGGGCAGCCTTCAAACGCTAGCACATGTGGACACTTTGGACCGGCGGGGGCTGTGGGGATCGCTATCGCCGGCAAGCCGGACTGCTACGGGGATTGGGGTGAACGCAGGCTGTGTGTCTGGCTCCGGTCCGTAGCAGTCCGGCTTGCCGGCGGGTGCAAAAAAGCCGCCTTTCGACGGCTTTTGAGATTGCGATGACCGTTACTGCTGATGGACTGTCGCCTGGTTCGAGTTACCCATCTGGGTAATGTTCGCCGCCTGGTTGGTCGCGCTCTGGTTCACGGTCGCCTGGTTCAGGTTACCGGTCTGGCTGACATACGCCACGTTGTAACTGTCAGCCTGCTTGACGGTGATGATGTTGTCGTTGCCGTTCTGCGAGGTGTACGCCTGGTTCTCGCTACCCGATTGGGTCAGATCGGTGGTGTTGCCGTTACCCAGGCTGCTGCCCTGGGCGTAGTTGCCTTCGCCACGTTGATCGGCGATCAGGATGTTGTCGCTGCCGTTCTGCTCGAAATACAGCTCGTTGTAGCTGTCATCCTGGGTCGTCTTGGCATCGTTGCGATTGCCGTCCTGTTTCAGATTGGTCAGGTTGCCCACGCCCTTCTGAGTCATGTTGATGGCGTTGTCATTGCCGTTCTGGTTGAGAAATGCAGTCTGACCGATACCGAATTGGCCCCCCAGACGTGCCCCCTGAAACTCGCTGGCCTGGATTTTGTTGCCCGATCCTGTGGCCGACGACGTGAAGCTGTGGCCAGTGCCTGCCTGCGAGCTGAAGTGCAGGTTGTCCTGGCCGTTCTGGTAAACGTTGCTGGTGCTGTTGGTGACGTTGTACTGCGCTACGCTTGCGGCGTTGCGGTCACCAAACTGAACCATGTTGATCACGTTCACAGAGCCCTGGACCTGATCCAGTACACCTTCGTTCAAGGTCCCGTTCTGCGTCAGGCTGACGTGACTGTCGGTCTGAGTGTCCTGGAACAACTGACCGGTGTTGGAGTTGCCGTACTGCTCGACGCTGATCGAGCCACCGTTACCGTAGCGCTGATCGGCGTAGACATAGTTGTCGTTGCCGTTCTGGTTGAGCTGGATCTGCCCGTTGAAGTGCTCGACCTGTTCACTGGTCGCCTGGTTGTTATCGCCGAACTGGTAGATTTGCGCATTGTTGCCGCCACCGCCAAACAGCTGCTCGGCCCAGGCCTGGTTGTTGCTGCCGCTCTGGTCGATGTTGATGATGCTGCCCAGCTGGCTGTCCTGATAGGCGAAGGCAAAGTTGCCGTTGCCCGACTGCTTGGTCGATATCTGGTTGCCAGAACCCACCGACTGGCTGGCGTGGGTCACGTTGCGCTGGTCGGTCTGGCGCTGGGTGATCTTGCTGTCGGCTTCGAAGAGCTGTTCGCCGTAGGCACCGTTCTGATTGCCTTCCTGGCGCTGATCTATCTGTGAGTTGGTTTGCGTCTGATAGGCCGCAGCGTCGTTGCCGTCGCCGATCTGCACTTGCTGTACGGACGCATAGCTGGCGTTGACCTGTTGCACGTCGGCGATGTTGCTGCTTCCTTGCTGGTACTGACTCGAGAGGCTGTTGGCAGCCATTGCATGGCCAGTGACCATGACCAGAACCGCAGCAGCGACAGGGGTGAGTTTGAACATGATGTAGACCTCCTGATGGTAAGTTGCCGAGGTGTCGAGCGCGTCAACGAACTTGACGAACTTCTACGCTCTGGCCATTTCCAGACTGACTGATGCTGCTCTGCAGCCCGCTGCCTGCCTGTACGATGCTGGCGCTGTTGTTAGCGCCATGTTGCGAAATTGCTGCCTGGTTGTCCGAGCCGGTTTGGGTTATCCGCGCCTGGTTGCCCGAACCCTGCTGGCTGATGTACGCCGTAAGGTCGCTGCCCTGTTGCAGGATGAAAGCTTCCTGGGCACTGCCGACCTGCACGATGTTGCCCACCAGCGAAGTACCGTTCTGCGACAGGTAGGCAACGTTGGCGTTGCCCTGTTGCACGATGCTCGCCAGCTGCCCCCCGACGAAGGTGCCGCCCGGAAAGCTCACCGGAGCACCCAGTTCGGATCCGCTGCCCAGTTCGTCACCACTCAGTTCGTCGGCCTGGGCTGACAGACAAGGCATCGCAAGCGCCAGCAACAGCAGCGCCTGGCGCCAGGTTGGCGAGTGACCGAACAGCGAACGACCGGTAATCAGTGGCATGGTGTTCTCCTGTCCCTGACCGCCAGATGGCGATTCAGGACGTTGGGCCTGCCTGCGTCTTCACGCAGGCGGGCCGTACTACATCAACGAACGGTGATCGGCAGCGTCCGGACCGTGCCTTTGGACGAAGTGGCGGTCGCGGTCGGGGCGGTGGCCGATGGTGCGATGGTGTTGACCACCGAACTTCTCCAGCGACCGGTCACAGGCACTGTCACCCGGTCCAGCTCCCTCACACCTTGCGGGGTGGTCACGGTGATCACGATGGTGTTGCCCGTGGTCACTGAGCTGGTGCCCGAGATATCCCAGCTGAACAGTGCTCCACCGCCACGTACCTGGACTGCGGCCGAGGTGATGGTCAGGGTCTCGTTGCCTGCCGGTGGCGCAGTGACCGAGATGTTGACCGTGGCAGGTGTGGACAGGGCTCCGAAGGAGTCTGCGGCCTGGTAGGTGAACGTCGCGGTGAACGGCGCGGTGATGGTGGCCGGCGGTGTGTAGGTCACGGTGGTGCCGTTGGTGGTCACGGTGCCGCGGCCGACTGCAGGCTGGGTCAGGTTGGTCACGCTCAGCGGCACGTTGACTTCAGGGTCGGTATCGTTATTGAGCACGTTGACGACCAACGGTGTGCCAGCCAGGGTGGCGCCCGTATCGGCACCGGCAACCGGTGGACGGTTAGGCGTTACGGTGACACTGACGGTGCCAGCAGCGTTTGACTTCAGCCCTTTGCTGTCCACGGCCTTGTAGGTAAAGGTCGCGGTGAGCGGGGCATTGACCACGGCAGGCGGGGTATAGACGATCGAGGTGGTGCCGTTCAACGCGACGGTGCCCTGGCCGCTGGCCGGTTGGGTCAGGTCGCTGATGCTCAGCGGTACGTCGTTGTCAGGGTCGCTGTCGTTAGTCAGCACGCTCAGGGTCAGAGGGACGCCGAAGCCGGTGCTGCCGGTGTCATTGACGACCACTGGAGGCTGGTTCGGTCCGCTGTTGGGCGCGTTACCCACCACCGTGACAGGCTCGGTATCCGAACCGCCTGCAGCGGATTTGATGGTGACGAAGGCCGGCGGTTGGGTCAGGTTAGGCACGCTCAACTGTTGCACCCCGCCGGATTTGTTCAGGCGTCCAAAGCCTTGGGCAACCAGATCCGGAACGGAGGTCTCGTCACTGGACGTCGCTTCCAGCACCAGCGTGTGGTTACTCCACGAGTAGCGTGCGGTGTTGATTTTCACCACGTCGACCAGCTTGCTCGAAACCGCTGTCGGTTTGGTGGTGCCGGTCGGGTTGCTCGCCGTCACGACCACGAACGGTGGCAGTGTCGAGGCTGAACGCGCCACAAAGAAGTTGCCATTGTTATCGCCCAGCAGGTTGAACTGGCAGGCCGAGGGCGGCGTGCCGGGTATCAGTGCCAGGGTTTCGCGATAGCACAGGCTCGAGGTATTGGGCGAGGAAGCGAACAACTCGATGCGGGTACCCGAGCTGTTGCGGCTGTAAGTACCACGCTTGACCGCTACTTGAGTCTGCTGGCGATTGTCCAGGACTTTGCCGGAGACACTGAAGTTGTTGCTCTGAATGGTGCCGGCCGGGCCCTGGATGCGGACAAAGTTGTTGCCCGAAGGGCTGCCGGTGACGGGCTCTGACAGATTGGGGTCGCCGACGAAGCTTTCGGTAATCCCGGTGTCCGGATTGACTGCGGTATAGGGCCCGTTGATGCTGCGCAGGAACGGACCGATATTGCCATTCAAGGCACCGTTGAAGTTGCCTGGCACGCCGATGCCGATGTCGCGGGTCATGTTGATCGCCCGACGGCCTACGTTGGCTGCGGTTACGGTGAACGTCTCGACGCCGTAAGGGTGAGTCACGGTGTAGGTGCCGGGGGTCGGAACCGATGCACGAATCCGGATCCTTGCAAAGCTCACCTGATCGCCATCGACCGGCAGCTCGGCGGCGAACGCCGCTTCCACCGCCGCGACATAGACCTCCAGCTCATAGCCGCTGTTACCCACGGCGGGGATGTCGGTTTCGGCGGTAAACCAGAACGCTTCATCAGGGAAGTTATCAGGGAAGACCATCGGCAATGCGTCGTCATACACCCCGGGGGCAGGGTTGAGCAGACACATGTAGGAAGGGGGAACGGTGGCCGCAACCCGGGTGCTGACCGCTCTGGACTGACACAGCTCCAGCGACAGTTCGTTCTGGTCCTTGTACCACAGTGGAAAATGCCCGGTAGCGGCAGTATATGGCCCCGGATCCACCCCAGTGAGACCGGCGTACGCCGCTCCACTGGCTGCGATCAGACTCACGGCGCCGAAAATAAGACTTGGCCAACTTTTCATGTTGCCTCCAGATTCCAGAGCAAAAGCCGGTGCGATCAGGGGATCAGCACCACTTCTTCGGTATCGCTGCCGCCATTGGCCGAGATCACCTGCACTTTGGCGGGTGGAATGGGCGAGATGCCGGTCGTCAGGGTTTTGGTGGCGCCGTCCCCGTTAAGGGTGCCGATGGTGCCGCCGGTGCTGCCGATCGCTGTCAGTGTTCCGGGCGACGTGGCGTCGCTGGTCGTGGCTCTCAGACTGATCTGGCCGGAGGACACGCTGTAGGTGGCGCTTTCGATGGTCACCAGATCCACCAGCGCACGCGGCAAGGTGGTCGGGGTGCTCTGGGGAATCGCCACGCTGTTGTCGGCTGTCAGTTGCAGGCTGACCGGCAACACCGGGTTGGCGGTGGACTGGCCATACCAGCTACCGGTGCCGTTGGCTTCGGTCATGTCCAGGGTGCTGCCAGCCGTGTCGAGGTAGCTGGCCGTGCCCGGCTGTGGTGGTGCCAGGGCGAACACATCCTGTTGTGCCTGCACCCCGGTGCTGCCCGTACCGCCGGTGGTACGGCTGTAGGTGGCGCGCTGGGGGATCAGCGGAGTGGGACGATTGACCGTGGACAGCTTGCCGGAGATGGCGAAGAGGGTTGTGCGCACGTCGATACCGTTAGGGCCTTCAACTCGGACGAAGTTGGTGTTGAAAGGGCTGCCGGTGACCGCCTCATTCACATTCGGATCGCCGACGAATCTTTCCTGGGCACCGGACACCGGGTTGGTCTCGGTATACGGGCCATTGACGCTGCGCAGGAACGGTCCGATATCGCCACCCAGCGCGCCGGTATAGGTTTTTGGTGCACCGATGCCGATGTCGCGGGTCATGTTGATCGCGCGCCGGCCGGGGGTGTCGATCGTGAAGACATCGACGCCGTATGGGTGGGTGATGGTGTAGGTACCCGCTGTCGGCACATCCACCCGGATACGGATCCGGGCGAAGCTCACCTGGTCGCCTTCGACAGGATCCTCGGCGGCGAACGCGGCTTCCACCGCCGCCACGTAACCGAGGGTGATGCCGGAGGCTGCATCGGCAATGGCCGCGTCCGCAGTAAACCAGAAGGCTTCGTCGGGGAAGTTGCTGGGAAAGACTACGGGTTGAGTGTCATCAAAGATGCCTGGGTTGGGGTTCAGCACGCACATGTACGTCGGAGCGCCAGGGGCCGGAGCCACCCGCGAGCTCACCGCCTTGCTCAGGCACAGATCGAGCGTTCTTCCATGGGTGTCCTGATACCACTGGGCGAAGTTGCCATTTTGCGGACTATAGGGGCCTTGATCGACCGCAAACAAAGCGGCCTGGGCGGAACCGTTAACCGCTGCGATCAGTGACAGCAACGTTACGGCGTGGGTCAGTTTGCTGGGCATTTGTCTTCCCTCTCGCAATGAACCGGGCCTCTGGCGTGGGTCGGACGGAGCGTCGGTTCCAGGAGGCTGAAAGCCCTAGCGCAACTTCTGTACCAGATTCTGAAAGACGCGCTGAAGAGCTTGATCCATAAGGCTTCCAGCGTTGCGGCGGGGGAGTGGGGAAGGGCGTTTCGCGGGTGAAACAACAGGGGAGTGGGGCGCTCTCCCCACTGTTGGGGAAAGGCTGGGGAAGCTGGCTGACAGAGATGAGGAAAATGTCGGACGGATGGTTTGCATCGCCCAAAGTTCAATGCATTTGTGAAAACTGCTTTGCCGATCAGGGACTAAGCGCCGAACGGTCATGTTTCGTGATGGCTTCCTGATATCAAGTGCCATCTGTACCGATGAAAAGCAGCTATCTAAATACCTGTTCTTACGCTATACCCACTTAAAAAAACGTGTCCGGGACGGTTGTTATGGGATCTATAGGACGCAACGAAACGCTGACTCAAGCCAGCATCAAAGAAATCGGAAAAAAGCCTCGGCCTCCCTTCAACCTCTTGCGCTGGTTTTCCATAGTGAGTCTTCTGGTGATCGCCTCGGTCGCCATCGGGTTGGGCCTGATTTCCACCCGTTTCGTGGTCAGCGAAGCGGTGCAGCGCGATTCCCTCCTGACCTCCCAGTTCGTCCACGCCATCGCGTCAGCCGAGATCCGGCATGCGGAAATTCCCACCAGCCGGACCATGGCCGAACTGATCGACACTCGCCGCGATCTGCCGGTGGCCGACGTCGATCCCGAAACCCGGCGCAAGTGCCGGGACGAGTTTCTCGACCATATCTCTTCCTTGCCCGATGCCTTGCTGGTCAACGTCTACGCGCCTGACCGGGTGATTATCTGGTCGACAAATCCGGCCCTGATCGGCAAGGCGATTCTGGGCAACGACGACCTTGAAACTGCGTTCCATTCCCGTCAGCGCACGGGCACCGCACACCATGAAACCCAGCGCCGGCAGAACGAACAGAAGTTCCTCAATCCGCCGGATTACCTCTTTATAGAGAACTACATTCCGCTGTTCGACGCCGAAGAAAAGGACGTACTGGCCATCGTCGAAATCTACAAGGAACCCAAGGATCTGATCGCCAGTATCGAGCGGGGCTACGTGGTGATCTGGGTGTCCACCGGACTTGGCGGCATGATCATTTACCTGGGGCTGTTCTGGATCGTGCGCAGGGCCTCGCGCCTGCTTGAATTCCAGCAGCGTCAGCTAATCAACAGCGAGAAATTTGCAGCACTGGGCGAGATGTCCTCCGCCGTCGCTCACAGCTTGCGCAACCCGTTGGCGACCATTCGTTCCAGCGCCGAACTGGCCCTTGAAGTGGTCGACCCCGCCGCGCAGAAGAACATCAACGACATCATCAACCAGGTCGACCGTATGTCGAAGTGGGTACGCGAATTGCTTCTGTCGTTGCGACCTATCAGTGGCGAGTCTGAAGCGGTGGATGTGGTGGCATGCATGCAGGACGTCTTGCAGTCCTACGAGCAGCAGATACGTCGCGCCAACATCAGCGTCGAGTTCGCGCCGCCCCAGGTTCCGCTGGTGATAAGCCAGCGCATTCTACTGGCGCAAATTCTCAACAGCTTGATGGCCAACGCCCTGGAGGCCATGACCAAGGACGGCAAGCTTTCAATCGACATCCAGGCCGAGCCCGCTCGCGGGCGGGTTTACCTCACGGTCGCCGACAACGGCAAGGGCATGTCCCGGCAGCAGGAAGCGATGGTGTTCAAGCCGTTCTTCACCACCAAACAGGGTGGTCTTGGCGTGGGATTGGTACTGGTCAAGCGGATCATGGAGCGCTTCGCCGGCAAGGTCTCGTTGACCAGCCGGGAGCAGGAAGGCACTCGCGTGAAGCTGACTTTCAAAATTGCGGCTGGAGGGGCACCCGATGGAACACAGCATACTGGTAGTTGAAGATGACGAGCTGCTGGCCAGTAACATCCAGACCTATCTGGAGCGTCGGGATTTCGAGGCGCGCGTCTGTCATTCGGCAGAAGAGGCGCTGAAGCTGCTGCAGAGCTGGCGCCCGGACGTGGTGCTCACCGACAACTCCTTGCCCGGCATGAGTGGGCACGAGCTGATCAACGCCTTGAAGGAAAGCGCGCCGGATCTGAAGCTCATCATGATGACCGGCTACGGCAATATCGAAGACGCGGTCACGGCGATGAAGGAGGGCGCATTTCATTACCTGACCAAACCGGTGGCCTTGCCGGAATTGAAACTGCTGCTGGACAAGGCCCTGGCCGCAGAGCGTCTTGAGCGCACGCTGTCTTTCTATCAGGACCGTGAAGCCAAGCATTCGGGGCTACAGGCGCTGATTGGCGACTCACCCGCCATGATGGCGGTCAAGGGCGTGGTCACCCAATTGCTCGACGCCGAGCGACGCATGACCAGCAGCGATCTGCCGCCGGTCCTGGTCGAAGGCGACACGGGCACCGGCAAGGAATTGATCGCACGCGCCCTGCATTTCGACGGGCCGCGAAGCAAGGGTCCATTCGTGGAGTTCAACTGTGCGTCGATTCCGGCGCACCTGATCGAGGCCGAGTTGTTCGGCCATGAGAAGGGGGCGTTCACCGACGCCAAGGATCGTCGTACGGGCCTTGTTGAAGCGGCCGATGGCGGCACGCTGTTCCTGGATGAAGTGGGCGAAATGGACCTGCTGTTGCAGGCCAAGCTGCTCAAGCTGCTGGAAGATCGCACGGTGCGCCGGATCGGCTCGGTCAAGGAGCGCAAGGTGGACCTGCGGATCATCAGCGCCACCAACTGCAACCTCGAGCAGATGGTGCAGCAGGGCAAGTTCCGTCGGGACCTGTTCTTTCGGCTGCGCATCATCTCGATCAAGGTGCCGCGTCTTCAGGCCCGTGGTGAGGACGTGACTCGCCTGGCCCGTCATTTCCTGCAGATGCACGGCAAGCGCTATGGCAAGAGTGATCTGTATTTCAGCAATGAGTCCGAGCACCTGTTACGCAGTTACAGCTGGCCGGGCAACGTGCGCGAGTTGCGCAACATGCTCGAACAGACGGTGCTGCTGACCCAGACCAACTGCATCGCGCCGCATCAACTGGGACTGTGCATGAGCTTGATGGACGAACCGATGAGCCCTATGCCGTTCGTGCCGCACCTGGTGCCCAACACCCACGCTCACCCACCCGTACAACCACAGTCTCATCCCATGGATGAGGGGCTGGGCAACATGAACCTGCCGGAAGTCGAAAACGAGATGGTGCGCAAGGTACTGGACAAGACCGACTGGAACGTCACCAAATCTGCGCGGCTGCTGGGCCTGACCCGTGACATGTTGCGCTATCGCATCGACAAGCTGGGACTGACTCGCCCGGACCGTACTCAGTCATAGTGTTTGTCGATGGTTGCGATTGGTATGAGTGATTTCAGCTATCGAGTCATGCTCCCTAGAATGGTCACAACGAAACGTGACACAGACCACAGGGAGCAAGACATGGGCATCGAAATCGGTATCAACCAACAGGATCGCGCAGAAATCGTCGAGGGTTTGTCGCGGCTGATCTCTGATACCTACGTGCTGTACCTCAAGACCCACAACTTCCACTGGAACGTGACCGGGCCGATGTTCCGTACGTTGCATTTGCTGTTCGAAGAGCAATACACGGAGCTTGCGACTGCCGTGGACTCCATCGCCGAGCGTATCCGTGCACTGGGTTTTCCGGCACCGGGTACCTACTCGACCTATGCGCGTCTGTCATCTATCGAGGAAGAGCCGGGGGTTCCGGCGGCAGTCGACATGATCCGCCAGCTGGTCAAAGGGCAGGAGGCGGTGGTGCGTACGGCACGTGGGCTGTTCCCGTTGCTCGAAAAAGTCAGTGACGAACCAACGGCAGACTTGCTGACCCAGCGCATGCAGGTGCACGAAAAGGCCGCGTGGATGTTGCGCTCATTGCTTGAGGCGGATGCCTGAAGGCCGTTGCTCTCAAGACCGCCGACGCCGTCAAGCGGAACGCCGCCCGGCCGTGCTGCTACGGGGTAGGGATGTTCGCAAAACTTGCGTCCGGCTCCAATCCCGTAGCAGTCCGGCTTGCCGGCGTGGCGTCTTCAAGATCCCTCCCGCGGGCAAGCCGGACTGCTGCTCAGCGCTTCTGCAGCCACCCCAGGAAATTATTCTTCTTGATCGCCACCGGCTTGCGCAGCAGCACGTGCTGGCTGGTCTGGTGACGAATGGCCTGGAGCTTGTTCAGCGCGGTGGTGATCTCGACCCGCTGTTCCATGGCACTGCGCGTTGCGGCCTTGTCGATGCGGTAGATCACGCACGAGGTGATCGCGTTGAACCGACCCTCCGACGGCGTATCGCCCAGCACACTCTGCTCGCCCATCACCTCGCCAGGCCCCATGCGCCCGGCTTCTATCATCGTGCCGCCATCCGGCACGCTGGCCGAAACCACGCCCGTGGCAATCACATACAGCCCGTCAGTCACTTCACCCAACTCGATAATGGTCTGCCCGGCAGCGTACTCGCGGGCGACCATGGTTTGCGCCAACTGGTTCTTCTCCTCGGCCGTGCTGGCACGAAACACCTTGACCTCATCGAGCAATGCCCGAGGCCGGGACACGGCTTCAGCGGTGGTTTCCGATTGCCAGGCGATACCCGCCGCTTCCAGATGCCGATAGGCCAGGTCGAACAGCAGGTTGCGCACATCGCTCTTGGTCGACAGATCGCTGATGAAACCCGTCACCGCGTATTCGATGGTGGTGGGGCTGGTGTCCTTGACCACAGCGCGGGGGCGGGGTGTCTGCAACAGGGCGCTGCAACCCTGCAACGCGCGCTCCAGCGCATCGAGCACCCGGCGCGGGCGGATGTGCGGCGACATCATGATGTTGATCGACACCCCATGAATGTTGACCGGCCGGCTCAGGTTGACGATCTTCGCCTTGGCCGCCACCGAGTTGGGAATCACCACCATGGTGCCCACCCCGGTCAGCAGGTGCGTAGCACGCCAGTCGATGTCCATGACCTTGCCTTCCATGCCGTCGATGGAGATCGAATCATCGACCTGATACGGCTTGGTGGTGTTGAGGATGATCCCCGAGAACACGTCACTCAGGGTGCTCTGCAGCGCGAGACCGACAATGATCGCCATCGCCCCCGATGTCGCCAGCAGCCCCTTGACCGGCAACTGCAAAACGTAACCTGCCGCTGCCACGATGGCGATCAGGAAGATCACCGCACCGATGACCTCCTGCAACAGGCGGCCACTGTGGCCCACGCGCCCGGTCAGCAGCAGGCCGAGCACCACGGTCAGGGCGCGGGCGGCATAGACCCACCAGACGATCGCCAGCGCCGTGGCGCCGAATTGCAGCGCGCTGTCGTCCGGCCAGTTGGGCGCTTCCAGCGGGCTGACCCCGGCGTTGATGATGACCAGGCTGTAGGCGACGAAGAGGCCGAGGCGCGCGCCGACCTGAGCAATCCGGCCTCGCTCGGCAAGCAGATGCCAGGCCGCCACGTCAGCGAGCAACAGAAGCAGGCTCCAGGCCAGCGAGTAATGGGGAATGACAGTCGACATTGGGTGATATCCGCTAGAAGTATTCTGGCCGCTGTGGCACGCGCGGATGGTAGGGACTGCGAGGGCGGGCTGTCTATAACCGATGGTTCATCGCCAGGGTGGAGTCAATGAACCGCGCGTTACAGCGGCACTAGTTGCCTGCTAAATACTGGCTGTATGGCACTAAGCAACATGAAAGGCTGGGCTTACCTGCCGGTAACTACCCCTACAGGTAATATCCATGTCCATTCTTTGCTGCTTATATAGGCACTGAATAAAAAGGGATCAGCTGCGTTGCACAGGCACGCAGGCGTCATGCCTGTGGCCGCGTGCAACGGTTCAGGGGCATGCCTATCCACTTAAAGGACTGTGGTAACAACATGATAAGTGTCGGTCAGGCTACCGTTTCCCTGGAATTACGGGACGTGTTCAGAGACGGCGTTGCCCTGCGCATTGGCACTCGCGCGTTCGACATCCTTGAACTGCTGGTGCGTCATCCGGGCCAGTTGCTGACCAAGGAGCAGATCCTGGAGAAGGTCTGGCCGGACACGGTGGTCGAGGAAAACAACTTGCAGGTGCATATCTCGGCGCTGCGCAAGGCGCTGGGCAGTGATCGTGATCTGATCCGCACGGTGCCGGGGCGCGGCTACCTGTTGCTGGCGGGGGAGTGCGGTGGTGCCGACGATGCGCCGCCCCCGGCCAGCGCCGCGCAGCCGTCTGCGCTCACCGGTATTCGGTTGCCGGCCGCGGTCGAGCTGGTGGGGCGACAGGCGCTGCTCGACGAGATAGGCACCGCGCTGAGTGACTCTGCCGCGCTGGTCACGCTGATCGGCCCTGGCGGCGTGGGCAAGACCAGCCTTGCCGTGGCCCTGGGCCGGCAACGGCTGGAAACGGCGTCCATGCCCGTCTTTTTCGTGCCCCTGGCGCAACTGCAATGTCGCGAATCGGTGGCCCACGCGCTGGCCACGGCACTGGCAGTAGACCGCGTGCAACCCGGACTGCTGCAGCAGGCACTCATCGAGTATCTGCAGCGCAACCCCGGGCTTGTCATCTTCGACAACTGCGAGCACCTCATCGATCAGGTCGCGGACCTGGCGCAAACCCTGCTGCTGGCCGTGCCTTCGGTGCGCATCCTGGCCACCAGTCGCGAGCCGCTGCGCATCGCCGGCGAGCGTAGCCTGCGAGTGCCACCGCTGACATCTCCCGGGCCTGAAGCCGGTCGCGAGGCGATTCTGGGCAGTGATTCGGCGCAACTGTTCATGCGTCACTGGCGCTCGCTGGATTGCCAGATCGCCGCCACCTCGGACCCCGAGCTGGACGATTACAGCGTCGAGCTGGTGGGTGAAGTCTGCCGTCGCCTGGACGGTATCCCGCTGGCGCTGGAAATGGCCGCCGCGCGAGCCTGCGCCCTGGGCCTGTTTCAATTGATTCAAAGCCTGGACGACAGCGTCCATCTGCTGTCAGCCAGCCTGCGCACCGCGCCGCCGCGTCAGCAAACCCTGCAATCGTCCCTGGCCTGGAGCTATCGCCTGCTCAATCAGGAGGAGCGTACGGTGCTGCGGCTGCTGGCCGACCTGGACGGGCGTTTCACCCTCGATCAGGCCTGCACGGCGCTTGAGTGCGCAACCCTGGGTCGCCCCTGCATCATGGATTGCATGGTGCGCCTGGCGACCAAATCGATGCTGATGGTCACCGCGCAAGGGCCGTTCCGCTTCTACCGGATGCTCAGTGCGACCCGCGCCTGTCTGCGCGCCGGTCATCTGCATGCGCTGGAGGGCCAGACGCTGCGCCCGGACCCCCACGCCTTCGATTCGCCAGCGACCCTTGCAAGCCTGCAGTCAGTTCGCGCTATGCCGAGCGGCCCCGACGGGTATCATGCCCGGCATCAGAAAGCATTGGCGGCTGCCCGCTGAACCGACGGAAGCATTTATGAGAGCGACACCCAGGGTGTATGTGGTCGACGACGACGCGGCCATCCGTACCGCGCTGATGCGCCTGCTGAGTTCCGAAGACATCGCTTGCAGCGCCTTCGACAGCGCCGAGGCGTTTCTTGCGCAGCCGGTGGAGGAAGCGCCCACCTGCCTGTTGCTGGACGTCAACCTGGCCCAGGGCACGGGGTTTGACCTGCAGGATGAGCTGCTCGCCCGCGGCCTGCATTTTCCGATCATCTTCATGACCGGCTACGGCACCATCGCCATGTCAGTGAAGGCCATCAAGGCTGGCGCCCATGAATTCCTGACCAAACCCTTCGAGCCCGAGCAACTGCTGGATCTGGTGCGCGAAGCCCTCGCCAACGACGCCGCCAATCTTTCCGAGCGTTGCCTGACCAGCAGCGTGCGCGAGCGTTTCAACACCCTGACCCCGCGGGAGAAAGAAGTCATGGCGTTGTTGGTTACCGGCAGGATGAACAAGCAGATCGCCGTGGAACTGGGCACCAGTGAGGTCACGGCCAAGGTTCACAAGAAGCACGTCATGACCAAGATGTGCGCGCGCAATGTCATCGAGTTGTTGAAGATGCACGAGCGTCTGAGAGTCGTCGCGTGACGAACCGTTCACGCGGGGCAATTCAGCCGCTGACGCTGCTGTCGGGCGTCGAGAGCCCGTTGCTGGTGCTCAGCGATCCGTCCGCTCAGCCCCTGCATGTGCGGGCTGACGAGCCGTTTTCCGTCGAGCGCTTCCTGGATGTCGCCATCGGTGCGGCTGCGGCGTTGTCGCAAGCCCATGTCAGTGGTCTGCTGCACCGGGATATCAAGCCTGGGAACCTGCTGGAAGGGGCGGACGGGGTGGTGCGCCTGACCGGCTTCGGCTTGAGTGTACAGGCGCATCCGTCCGGGCAAATGCCGGTGTCCGATTCGATCTGCGGCACCCTGGCGTACATGTCGCCGGAGCAGTCGCGCAAGGTCGAGCGCCGTGCCGACCAGCGCAGCGATCTCTACTCACTGGGCATGACGTTCTACGAGTGGCTGACCGGGCGCCTGCCGTTCGAAGCCTGCGATGCCGTGGAATGGGTGTACTGCCACATCGCACGACAGCCGACGGCGTTGAATGTTTACCGGGGCGACATCCCGCCTGTGCTCTCGCAGCTGGTGTTCAAGCTGATCGCCAAGAACCCCGATGAGCGTTACCAGAGCGCCGCCGGCCTGCTGGCCGACCTGCGCACTTGCCGATGCCAGTGGCGGCAGTTCCAGGACATTCCCGAACTGACCCTGGGCCAGTCGGCGGGGGACCCGGTCGCGCAACGGCCCGCGCTGTGCGCACGACTGTCCGATGAGGAAGCGGCCGTTGTCTCGCGCAGCTCCATCAGCATTCCCGGAGGGCAGGACACGCTGGATTTGTCCTCGGTGATGAAAGCTGCACAGGCCTTGAGCGAGGAAACCGACCAGGACCGGCTGATCGAAATGCTCATGAGCACCACCATGATCCACGCCGGGGCGCAGCGGGCGTTGCTGATGCTGGTCAAGAACGACGCGCCGCAGATCTGCGCATTGGGCGAGGGTAATGATGCTGGGCTGCAGATCGAACTCACCCAGAAAGTGCCTACCAAGCTGCACTTGCCGCTGTCGATCCTGTACCGGGTGATGCGCACCCATCAGCGTCTGTTGATCGATGACGTGCGTGCCGATCCTTATTTCGGCGCCGATGAGTACCTCAAGGAGCAGGCGGTGCGTTCGGCGGTCTGCCTGCCGTTGCTCAAGCAGCGCAGGCTGATCGGCGTGCTGTATCTGGAAAACAACCTGACGCCGGGCGTGTTCACGGCCAACCGCGCAGGCGTGCTGGAGCTGCTGGCGGGGCAGGCGGCGACCTCTCTGGAAACCGCACGCCTGCATGATCAGTTGCTGCGGGAAAACGCCCGCCGCCAGGACATCGAAACCGCGCTGCGCAATGCCCGAGCCAGGCTTGCGCAGGTGTCCCAGGCGACAATGATGGGCGAGCTGGCGGCGTCCATTGCCCATGAGATCAACCAACCGCTGGCGTCCATGGTGTCCAACGCTGCGGCGAGCCTGCGCTGGCTTAATCGTGAGACGCCGCGGATCGACGACGCACTCTCGGGCCTGCGCGATATCGTTCAGGACGGCAAGCGCGCCGGAGACATCGTCAGGGCCTTGCAGTCCCTGGCGCGTCAGGATTCGCAGCACCGTCGCACGCTGCAGATCAACGACGTGATCCGCCATGTGGTTGCGCTGACCCAGGCCGAAGGCGAACAGCAACGGGTGCTGATGACCACCGACCTGACCCGCTCGCCGCTGCAGGTGATGGGCTCCAGCGTGCAGTTGCAACAGGTGGTGCTGAATTTGATCCTCAACGCGCTGGAGGCCATGAGCCCCGGTGACCACGTGCTGCGCCGGCTGTCGATCGCAAGCCATGCGGTGGCAGAGGAGTACCTTGTGGTCAGCGTCGAGGACACCGGCCCAGGGATCGAGAAGCAGAATCTGGGCAAGGTGTTCAATGCCTTCTTTACCACCAAGGACAAAGGGATGGGCATGGGCCTCGCGATCTGCCGCACCATCATCCATGCCCACGGTGGACAGTTGTATGTGATGCCGGCGCGGTTTGGCGGCACGACGTTTGTGTTTACCTTGCCGGTGGCGGGATAACCGTCGCCATGCGTCTGGCGCAAGACCGTGGGAGCCGCCTTGGTGGCGAAGGCGGTGTGTCAGTCGCCTAAGATGTCTTAGATCCACCGCCTTCGCCAGCAAGCCGGCTCCCACAGGTGCAAGGCCCGAGTTAGCCTGGCCACCGCGCATCCAGCAGCTGTTTGCAGAACCCGTCCACCTTCACCTGCCGGTCATGAAACGCCAGGACATCGGCATTCACCGTTCCTGAGGTGCTTTGCGGGCGATGCATCTGGCCCAGCGCCAGAGTGTGCAGCAGCTTGACCTTGAAGCCAGGCTCATGGGGCAGGGCGCTGAGGATTCGCGCCAGCGTATCGGGGCACAGCGCCTGGCAATGACGGCCCAGCAGATCGGCCTCGACCGCAGCGGCCAACAGCGCGGTGAGCGCCGGTTTGTGGCAGGCGATACCGGGCGTAGTGTGCAGGGCGATTGCATCCCAGACCCCGTCGATATCTTCGCGGGAGCGCCCGAATCCGCGCAGGAATTGCGCCGCAGCGTCCGCGCTGTCGACCTCGAAGCGCTGTTGCGAGTGCCGATAGAGCGCCGTCACACCGATGCGCAGAAAAAGCGCGCCAACATACAGCAGCTCCGGGCTGTAACGCAGTTCTCGGCCCTGGCCCAGCAAGCTTGCGAACACGAAGGTACGCAGGGCCGAATCGAACAGCAGCCTGGATTGGGTGTCGCGCATCAGCTCGGTCGCCGCGCGTGCCATCGCGCTGTTGGGGATCGAGACGCCAGCTATGTATCGGGTGGTCACTTGCATCCCTCGCAGCGAACCGTGCCTCGGAAAACTGACCATAGCGCTGAGCGCCATGAACGTCTTTGTGCCGCACCTGAAAAGTTCTGAAAGCGTCTGCAACGGGCCCTGGAGGTGGGTGGCGTTATTAACCATTCAGAACATTTAATGCCTCAGGAAGGACTTTAAGGTAGTGCCCGCCCAGACTCCATGAACCGCCCTGGTAAGCTGGAGAGCCCGAAATGAACGCCATAGACCCTTCACAGTTTCGCTCGCTGCTGGCCTCCATGCGTTCACTGCTGGGCAGTGAGCAGGAGTTGCTGGACCAGGTCGTCCACGAGTTGTCGGTGCATCTGAATCCGGTCAACGAACAGCCTGAACCTGACGCTGCGGCCGACCGCGTGGCGCTGTCACCGTGGCAGGAGCGCCGCGCCAAGGAGTTGATGGCCAGCCAGATGGACAAGGGCCTGTCGATCGCCCAGGTTGCCAATGAGTGCTCACTTTCGCGCAGTCACTTCTCACGCGCTTTCAAGAAAAACACCGGCCTGTCCCCCCGCGACTGGTACCTGCAGATGCGCCTGGACAAGGCCAAGGGCCTGCTCGGTGGTTCGCGGCTGACCATCTCGCAGATCAGCCTGGATTGCGGCTTTGCCGATCAATCGCATTTCACCCGAGTATTTACCCGCGAAGTGGGCATCACCCCGTTCAACTGGCGCCGCTCGATGGCACTGGCGCCAGCCTGTTGCGCGCATTGACCGGGCCTATTTGAGCAGATCCAGCGGGTACTCCACCACGATATACAACCGGTCGATGTCGTCGCCGCCCTGGGCTGCATTACCCCGGTGAGCGACGTGGGAAAGGTTCAGCGACAGGTCCTTGGCAGGGCCCGACTGCACCACGTATTTCACATCGATATCCCGCTCCCAATGGCGTCCGCCCTTGCCCTGGATCGGCTGGTACTGCCCCGTCACCTCATCGAACGGTCGATACACCGCACCCTGTGGCGCATGGGTGCCATCGATCTGGCTGCCGCGCACGTAGCGGGTCATGAACTTGAGCCCCGGTACGCCGAATGCACTGGCGTCCAGGTCGTAGCGCAGCTGCCAGGACTGTTCGTGGGCGCCGTTGAAATCCGCGTATTTGATCGAGTTGGCGAGGTAGATCGAGTCGCCCCCGACGAAATCGAACGGCGTGTCGCCGTCGATCTTCTGCCAGCCCAAAGTGAATGCCTGGACGCCCACGCTGTATCTGGCCGAGAGGCTGTAGGCCGTGTTGTCGAGGGCGCCGGCCCGGGCGCTGCCCTGATCCAGGGTGCGGTACAGGTTGCTGTCCAGCAGCAGGGCGCTGTTCTCCGAGAGCACGTTCAGGTAATGCAGGTTGCCGTAGTACTGGCGCCAGGTGTCGGTCAGTTGCGAGGCGTAGACCGACCCACCGACCGGCCCCTTGGTGGTGGTCTCGACGCCCGCCAGGCTGATGGAGCGACCCCGTGTACTGGCGCCATAGCCGTCGAAATCGCCTCTGGACGTCGAGGCATTCTGATTCTTGAACGCGCTGAAATGCCCAGCTACCAGCTTCAGGCCGTCGATGTCTCGGCTATCCAGCAGCAGGCCCGTTGCGTATTCGGGTTGCAGGCGTTTGTCGCCGGTGTCGAATACCGGCGTCTCGACTTCCATCTCGCCCACTTTCAGCGTGGTCTTCGACAGCCGCAGTTTCAACGCGGCGCCGGCATCGGAGTAATCGCCCTCGGCGCGGCCGTCACTGTCCAGCGGCAGCAACCCGGCACCTGCATGGCCGCGTCCGCCGTCGAGCTTCAGCCCGTAAAAACCATGGGCGTCGACACCCACACCCAGGGTGCCCTGGGTGAAGCCCGAGTGCAGGTTGGCGATAAAGCCCTGGGCCCATTCCTGGCGATAGCTCTGGTCGCGTTGCCCGGTGCGGTAGTCGTTTTGCAGGAAAAAATTACGCGACAGGACGTCAAGCGACGTGTCGCCCAAAAAGCCGTTTTCATCGTCGGTGGCGGCCATGATGTCAGGGGCGAGGGCGACCAGCGCCAGGGGGAGAACGGATAAGCGGTTTGCCATGAATCGGCCTTTTTCAGGGAGCGGAAGCAGGGCGACACTCTGGCAGGTCGTAGGCTGGGTGGATTGATGAGCTGTGCGCATTTTAGTCCGTCAGTGCTGCGCGTCGGGCCGGGCGTAGTGCCCAAGAGCACATTCGTTCAATTCGCTACGGCACAGAGCGTGTATACCTGCGCAGGCTGGTTCGCCAAGATCCCGGTTCAACGACGTCGTTGCAAAGGATATGCTCATGCCCGCCTGCCGTCCCGGCACCCTTCACGCTGACCCCGGAATGACTCAATGAATCGCAATGACCTGCGCCGCGTCGACATGAACCTGCTGGTGATCTTCGAAGCCTTGATGTTCGAACGCAACCTGACGCGGGTGGCCGAGAAGCTGTTCATGGGCCAGCCGGCGATCAGCGCGGCTCTGGCGCGGTTGCGCGACCTGTTCGACGACCCGTTGCTGCTGCGCAATGGTCGGGCCATGGAGCCCACGGCTCGGGCGCTGGACATTCTCAAGGAGCTCCAGCCGGCGCTCGATACCATTTCCGGGGCGGTGAGCCGGGCCAAGGAGTTCGACCCCTCTACCAGCTGCGACATCTTCCGCATCGGGCTGTCGGACGACGCCGAGTTCGGTCTGTTTCCGCCGCTGTTGACGCGGCTGCGGGAAGAAGCACCGGGGATCATCGTGGTGGTGCGTCGCGCCAACTACCTGTTGATGCCGTCACTGTTGGCCTCGGGGGAGATCTCGGTCGGCATCAGCTACACCACCGAGCTACCAGCCAACGCCAAGCGCAAGAAGCTGCGGGACATCGGCGTCAAGGTGCTGCGCGGTGACAAGCGTCCGGGCACCCTGACGCTGGATGATTATTGCGCAAGGCCGCACACCATGGTGTCGTTCTCGGGGGATCTGTCCGGCAATATCGACCTGGACCTTGCCAAAGTCGGGCAGGCGCGCAAGGTCGTGGTGGCAGTGCCGCAATTCAGTGGCTTGCGGGCGCTGCTGGCGGGCACCGAATTGATTGCCACGGTGCCGGATTATGCCGCCTGTGCCTTGGTAGAGGGCTGTGCGCTACGGGCCGAGGACCCGCCGTTCGCGATCGAGCCCGCCGAGCTTTCGATGGTCTGGAGCGGTGTGCACGATAACGACCCGGCCGAACGCTGGCTGCGCTCGCGAATCACCGAATTCATGTCCCAGGAAACCCGGCCAATGCCGTGAGCCTCCCGACATCTGCCCGGCCTTGATTAGATGTGCTCGGAAACGGTCGCAGCGTTGACCAGGTCGTACAGGGCGAATGCGCGGTTGACCAGAAACACGGTCACGACGGAGAGGACAGCGGCGTTAATCAGGTGGATGGTCATGGCGATGGTCCTTTGAGCTGGAAATGGGGGATGAGCAAGTGATGCCGCGATGTTACGCGACCCCCGGAAAACCTGAAGACAATCATCTTTATGTTCGTCATTAACGGTAATGATGGAAGTCTGCGGCGGCTCTGGAACGCCGTTTCCGTAGCAGCGAGGCTCGCCGGCGGGGACGGTATGTCTTTGAGAAATCACCCGCCTGACACACCGCTCCCGCCGGCAAGCCGTGCTGCTACGGTCCGCGTATCATCAATGATTGTTACTGAAACTAAAGCAATCGCTCGATCAAGCGCTGAACATCAATAAACGCCAACTTGCACAATCGTGCTTTTCGATAGGATCGGCGAACTAATGTATAACTAGCCGCTCGAAAAATGTATGGTATATAAACTCCACCACCCGGCGGATTGTCCCGCAATCACGGGCACGAACCGCTCGTTGGGACTACGCTGAATGCGTGCATCTAAACAGCGCGATCACCGCGTGCCACTCATCGTGGTGAATTAGGCAGGAAGGCAACCCTTCGGGCATTTCGCTCGCATCAACCGACATGACATCTGGAGCAATCGGTTATGAAGAGACAATTGATTATGGGCCTGACGGTTTCCGTGCTGGCTCTGGGTGTGTCCGCTGCATATGCGGCCGACGAAGTGAAGGATGGCAAGACGGTCGCTGAATATGGTTCGGAAAAGGTCGGACCGAACCGGACGGCCTCCGACGGTGCAGATCATGTAGGCGCCAACGCAACGGCATCCGATGGCTCGGATAAAGTCGGCGCTAACCGTGTGGCTGCTGATGGCGCGGACAAGGTCGGCGCGAATCGTGTGGCTGCTGATGGCGCAGACAAGGTCGGTGCGAATCGTGTGGCTGCTGATGGCGCAGACAAGGTCGGTGCCAATCGTGTGGCTGCTGATGGCGCGGACAAGGTCGGTGCCAATCGTGTGGCTGCTGATGGCGCGGACAAGGTCGGTGCGAACCGTGTAGCGTCTGACGGCGCAGATAAAGTCGGTGCCAACCGTGTAGCGTCTGACGGCGCAGATAGAGTCGGTGCCAATCGCGTGGCTGCTGACGGTGCGGATAAAGTCGGTGCCAACCGTGTAGCGTCTGACGGCGCAGATAAGGTGGGTGCCAATCGCGTGGCCTCCGACGGCGCGGATAAGGTCGGTGCCAATCGCGTGGCTTCTGACGGCGCAGATAAAGTCGGTGCCAACCGTGTGGCCTCCGACGGCGCCGATAAAGTCGGAGCCAATCGCGTGGCTGCTGACGGTGCCGATCACGTAGGTGCCAACTCGGTCGCGGCCAATGGTCAGCCGGAGCGTGGTCTTGCTTCGGACGGTTCTGACAAGACCGGTGCCAATCGCACAGCCAATCAACTGGACCACATGAACTTCCGCGAAGTGGCCGGCGAAGTGGATTACGACAGACTCACCAAATAGCGACACCTGAAAGCGATCATCCCGACTCACATCGGGGTGATCGCTTTTTTTTCGCGAAAGGGCCGTCAGGCCTGGGCGTGAGAGTTGCGCTGGCCCACGGCGTCCTGCACCAGTTCGATGAACGCATTGAGCGCGGGTGTGCGAACGCCACGCCGCCAGGTCAGCCAGATGTTGAGATAGCGAAACGCCTCGCTGAGCGGGTAGGCGTTGACGTTGCGACAGCCCGGCATGCTTTCCAGCATGCTGCGCGGCACCATCGCCACTCCGGCCCCTGCGGTAACGCAGGCGAGCATGCCATGGTAGGACTCCATCTCGAAGATCTTGCCCGGGGTGGCCATGTCGGCCTTGAACCACTCCTCGAAGTGCCGCCGGTACGAACAGTTCTGGCGAAAGGCATAGACCGTCTTGCTGCTGACGTCCTGGGCGCGGGTCACCGGCTCGTGGGTGGCCGCAGTAATCAGCAGCATTTCTTCCTCGAACAGCTCGATGCCTTCCAGTTCCGGGTGACGCAGCGGGCCGTCGACGAACGCCGCGCTCAACCTGCCTGACAACACGCCGTCGATCATGTCGCCCGAAGGGCCGGTGGATAAATCCAACTCGACTTTGGGGTAGTGCTGGTGGAAGTCAGCGAGCAGGGAAGGAATGCGCACCGCCGCGGTGCTTTCCATCGACCCTAAGGAAAATACGCCCTGGGGTTCAGTGCCGGAGGTGGCCTGGCGCGCTTCTTCCACCAGCTCCAGAATGCGTTTGGTGTAGTCCAGAAAGGTCCAGCCGGTGGCCGAGAGGCGCAGGCGCAGCTTCTCGCGGATGAACAGGTCCACCCCCAATTCCTGTTCCAGCTGCTTGATGCGCGTGGTCAGGTTGGAGGGCACGCGGTGCAGGCGCTGCGCGGCAGCGGTGATGCTGCCTTCCTCGGCGATAGCCTTGAACAGCTCGAGTTGGGTCAGGTCCATGGGCGGCTCGTCTTCTTCTTTCTCGTTTTGAGAATGTATTTTTGATAATTATTCATTATCACAAATTTCAGCGAGAGATTATCGTGGCCCCAAGACTTCAGCAACGGGCGTCTGCCCGACGGCGAAGGTCAACCGTCATCAGGAGGCTTTTGATTATGTCCAGACACGCATCCCCCACTCATGCCATCTCGCTGAACCCTGCCACTGGCCAGGTGTTTGCCGAGTACCCGTTTGAAAGTGCAGCCGATCTTGAGCAAACCCTGAACCGCTCCGCCGCCGCCTTCAAGGCCTGGCGCAAGGAGCCTGTGAGCGTGCGCGCCGAGCAACTGCGCAAGGTCGCCAAGGTGCTGCGTCGCAATGCCGAAGCGCTGGCCCAGATGATGACCGCTGAAATGGGCAAGCCGATTGTCCAGGCCCGTGGCGAAGTCGAAAAAACCGCCGCCACGTGTGACTGGTACGCCGAGCACGGTCCGGCCATGCTGGCGCTGGAAAAGACCCCGGTGGAAAACGACAAGGCCTACATCGATTACCTGCCGCTGGGCCCGATCCTGACCGTCATGCCGTGGAATTTCCCGATCTGGCAGGTGATGCGCGGCGCGATCCCGATGATCCTGGCGGGCAACACCTACGTGCTCAAGCACGCCCCGAACGTGATGGGCAGCGCTTACCTGCTGCGTGATGCATGGGCCGAGGCCGGGTTGCCGGAAGGTGTGTTCGAGGTCATCAACGTCACCAACGAAGGCGTTTCCAGTGCCATCGCCGATCCGCGCATCGCCGCGGTTGCGGTCACCGGTAGCGTGCGTGCAGGTTCGGCGATTGCCGCGCAGGCCGGTGCGGCCCTGAAGAAATGCGTACTGGAACTGGGTGGTTCCGATCCGTTCATCGTGCTGGCCGATGCCGACCTGGACGAAGCCGTGAAGGCCGCTGCGGTCGGGCGTTACCAGAACAGCGGGCAAATCTGCGTGGCCGCCAAGCGGATTATCGTTGAAGAAAGCGTGCTTCCGGCTTTCACCGAGAAGTTCGTGGCGGCGGTCAAGGCGCTGAAGATCGGCGATCCGACTGTGGACGACAACTACATCGGCCCGATGGCCCGTTATGACCTGCGTGACGAGTTGCACGATCAGGTGCAAAAGACCCTCGGCGAAGGCGCCACCCTGCTGTTGGGCGGCGACAAGCTGGCGGGCGAGGGTAACTACTATCCGCCGACCATCCTGGCCAACGTCCGCCCGGGCATGACATCCTTCAAGGAAGAGCTGTTTGGCCCGGTGGCGTCCCTGATCGTGGCCCGTGATGCCGACCACGCGGTGGAACTGGCCAACGACAGCGAGTTTGGCCTGGCCGGCAGCGTCTGGACTGCCGATGTGGAGCTGGCCCGCGACATCGCTGCGCGTCTGGAAACCGGCGGCGTGTTCATCAACGGCTACACCGCCTCCGATGCCCGCGTGCCGATCGGCGGCGTGAAGAAAAGCGGTTTCGGTCGCGAGCTGTCGCACTTCGGTATCCGCGAGTTCTGCAACGCGCAGACCGTCTGGCTGGATCGTCGTTAAGCCCTGTCTAGCTCTGACTCGTAGCAGCCCGGCCGGGCGGTGCTCCGCTTGCCGGCGAGGCGATCTAAAAATCACCACCGCCGGCAAGCCTTAAGGCCACATCAATACTCCTTGCCCACGCCGACCATCGGCTTGCCGGGCAAGGTGTCGAAATTCTTCCTGCCGGCCTCTTCAACAGCGCCATCTTGCCCGCTAAGATGCGCGCCCTGCGTTGCCCGCTGCACAATTCCAATAAAGCCCCCGCCAGCAACGGTACCTGTCTGTTTGTCCACTGAGGTCGTTATGTCTGTGCAATTGCTGTCCATGGCGCTGGCTCCGCTATTGGGTTTGTTCATCATGAGCATCAGCAGCGCGCTGATGTCGTCGCTGACGACACTGCGCCTGGATGCCATGGGTTTCTCCGCGACGATGGTGGGGGTGGTGTCGTCGGCGTATTTCATCGGCCTGACCCTGGGCTCGATCTTCAACGAGCGCCTGATTTCCCGCATTGGCCATATCCGGGCCTACAGCTGCTTTGCCGCGTTGATCGCGGTGACCATCTCGCTGCAAGGCCTGTGCAGCGATCCGTGGATCTGGTCGCTCCTGCGCCTGATTAACGGCTGGGCCATCGTTGGTGTGTACCTGGTGGTGGAAAGCTGGCTGTTGCTGGTGGCTGAACCGAAGATTCGCGGGCGCCTGCTGGCGCTGTACATGATCGCGCTCTACAGCGCGGGGCTGCTGGGGCAGTTGAGTTTGGGCACTGTGATGGGCGCGGGCCAGGGTGTGCCGTTTACCATCGCGGCCATGCTGGCTTCGCTTTCGCTGGTGCCGATCGTGATGATTCCCAAGGTCACGCCGCTGGTGGAGCGCGCTGAGCCGTTGCATCCGGGCAAATTGCTGCGCATCACGCCGACCGGGGTCATGGGTTGCTTCGGTTCGGGAGTGGCCATTGCGGCTGTTTATACGTTGCTGCCGCTGTACCTGCAGAAGGTGGGGCTGAACGTGACGGAGGTCGGGCACATGATGGCAGCAGTGATTTTCGGCGCCATGGTGCTGCAGTACCCGGTCGGGCGCTGGTCCGACCGCAAGGACCGCCAGACCGTGCTCATCATCCTGGGCGCGGCGTGCGCGGTGCTGTCGGTTGCCGCTGTGCTGCTGCCGCCTTCGGGCTGGCCGATGGTGCTGGTGATGTTCCTGCTCGGTGGCGGGGTGTTCGCGGTATATCCGGTGGCGGTCAGTCATGCTGCCGACAGCGCGCCGGATGGCGCCCTGGTGCGGATGATCCAGGGCCTGCTGCTGATCAACTCGCTGGGTTCGGCGGTAAGCCCGATGGCGATTTCTCCGGTCATGACCTGGGCCGGGCCGTCGGGGTTGTTCTGGGCTTTCGCGGTCATCAACCTGGGGATGGTGGCGTTCTTCGTCTGGCGTCGCCGCGCGCACCCGGTGCCAGTGGCCTCCGCGCCATTTGCCGCCGCCGCGCAGTATTCGGCGACCGGCGTGGAGTTGCGCATGACCGAGGACCTCGCCCATGCGGTGCAGGCCCATGAGGCCGATGAAGAGATGGCGAGGGCGGGGTAGGGCACACAGAGCTGCATCGATCCTGACGCCGCCCCCGCCGGCAAGCCGTGCTGCTACGTGGTTGTGGCATTTCCCCGTAGCAGTCCGGCTTGCCGGCGTCATTGATCTCCAGAGCGCCTCGCCGGCAAGCCGGACTGCTACGGTCATATCGAGGCTACTCGTTGACTGATTCCAGACGCTCTGCGGCGGGCATTGGCCGGCCGAAGTAGTACCCCTGAAAATGCGAGCAACCCTCGCTGATCAGTTGCTGCATTTGCTCGACAGTCTCCACCCCTTCGGCCGTGGTCTTGATCATCAGGCTGTTGCTCATACCCGTGATTGCCCGCACGATGGCCAGCGCTTCCTTGCTGTTGGCCATTTCCCGCACGAATGACATGTCGATCTTGATCCGGTCGAACGGGAACGAGCGCAGGTAGCCCAGCGACGAGTAGCCGGTGCCGAAGTCATCCAGGGAAATCGCCACGCCCAGTGCCTTGAGCGCTCTCAAGGTGTTGACGTTCTCGTCGCTGTTTTCCAGCAGCACCGATTCGGTGATTTCCAGTTCCAGGCGAGCCGGGGCCAGGCCTGAATCCGCCAGCGCCAGGGCAACGGCATCGACCAGGCCCGGGTTGCTGAACTGCACGGGCGACAGGTTCACCGCGACCGTCTGCTCGGTGCCCCAATTGGCCGCTTCCTGGCAGGCCAGGTTCAGCGCGCGATTACCCACTTCATGAATCAGGCCGGTTTCTTCCGCCATGGGGATGAAGTCCATTGGCATGATCGCGCCCTTGGTGGGGTGCATCCAGCGCAACAGCGCTTCGTAGCCGGAGATCTGCTCGCCGTTCTGGCTGACGATGGGCTGGTAGTGAAGTTGCAGGTGGCCAAAGTGCAGTGCGGTGCGCAGGTCGGTTTCCATCGAGCGACGATAGCGCGCCGCTTCGTCCAGTTGCGCACGGAATCGCTCGAAGCGGTTGCGGCCGTTGCGCTTGGCTTCGTACAGCGCCATGTCGGCGTAACCCATCAGTTGCTCGGGGGTGTCGTGGTCCTGCGGTGAAAGGGCAATGCCGATGCTCACCCCTACCGAACAGCTGTGTCCTTCGATCAGGAAGGGCGGGCGCACGGCCTGGATCAGGCGTTGCGCCGTGACCTCGGCGGCCTCGGCGGTATCCAGCTCCGGCAACACCACCGCAAACTCGTCACCGCCCAGGCGCGCAAGGGTATCGCGATCACGCAGCTCCGAACGCAGGCGATTGCTCAGGGCGCGCAGCAGTTTGTCGCCGAAACCATGGCCCAGGGCGTCGTTGATGTTCTTGAAGTCGTCCAGGTCCAGGCACAGTGCGGCGGTCAGTTTTTCCGAACCTTGAGCTTGAGCGAGGGTGGTCTTGAGGCGGTCATGGAACAGCACGCGGTTCGGCAGGCCGGTGAGGGCGTCATGGTGCGCCATGTGATGGATTCTGGCGGTCGCGGCAAGCTCCACGGTCACGTCTTCGGCCACGTACAGCACGTAGTCGGTCGTGTTGCCGGGGTCGCGATTGAGCACGGTGCGGCTTCTGAGCGTCTTGGGGCCCCTGTTGGTGCTGATCAGGGTTTCAGCGGTTCTGATGTCGCCTGCGCGCAGGTCGTCACCCATCTGCTGGTCCATGTACACCGCCACCTCGTGGGGCAGGCACTCGCTGAGCATCTTGCCGACCATGTTCACGCCGCCCACCGACAGCAGCGCCTCGGCCTGCTGATTGGCCAGCAGCACGCGATGAGTCTGGGCGTCCTTGACGATGACGCTGGCGGGGATGTTGGCGATGACCGAATCGAGAAAGCGCGACAGCGATGCCATTTCCGCGCTGTATTGCTCGGCCAGCACCTTGGCTTCCAGCACTTGCAGTTCGTTCTCACGCCGCTCGCTGATGTCCCGGGTGATCTTGGCGAAGCCGATCAGGTTGCCCTGCGGGTCACGAACCGCGTCGATGACCACGTGGGCCCAAAACGATCCGCCGTCCTTCTTCATGCGCCAGCCTTGCGCCTCGAAGCGCCCGGTCTGGCGAGCGGTTTCCAGGTTCTGCCCCGGCTGGTCACGGTCGCGCTCTTCCTGGCTGTAGAACACCGAGAAGTGCTTGCCGACGATTTCAGCGCTGGTATAGCCCTTGGCCCGTTCTGCGCCAAGGTTCCAGTTGGCTACGATGCCCTCGGGGCTGAGCATGTAAATGGCGTAGTCCACGACACCCTGGATGAGCAGGCGGTACATGGCATCCGGGTCGTCGATCAACTGCATGTGAACCTCAGGGAAACGGGTTGCGCCGGGGCGAGGCGCTTCAGCGTGATGGCATTGTGCTTTTATAGCGGCCGCATGGTTATACATTATGCAGCCTCTGTACAAGTATTGTGTTCAAAAACGTTTCAGCATCGAGTCCGCTGGTGTTCTTGAGGCCGCTCCCGCCGGCAAGCCGTGCTGCTACGGGTGGGTGTTGCCGTGGCAACACGGGTTCAGCACTTTCGTTCAAAAACAGTCAGTTAGAAGCCATTTAGGCTGCTGTATGGCGTGTTTATGGCGGCTTTTGATATGGCACAAAGCCTGCAATCGTCCGGGTCCACCCCTGTCGATACCCTGAAATGAATTTCGATGTTGCCTTCGCCCTGTCCACTTTGCCCGCGTTTATCACGGCGGTCGGCGTCACCTTGCAGGTGGGCCTGATCGCCATCGCTACTTCGCTCTGTGTCGCGCTTGTAAACGCGGCGATCGTGATGTTTCGCGTGCCGTTGCTGCAGCCGCTGGTGCGGGTGTATGTGGAGCTGGCTCGCAATACACCGCTGCTGATCCAGCTGTTTTTCATCTACTTCGCCTTGCCCACTGTCGGCATTCGGATCTCCGGGTTTGCGTCGGCGATCATTGCCATGACCTTCCTGGGGGGCGCCTACCTGACTGAAATCCTGCGCGCCGGGATCGAAGCCGTGCCCCGTTCGCAGATTGAGTCGGGCCTGTCCATCGGGCTCTCGCGCTGGCAGTTGCTGCGCCACGTGATCCTGCCGCAGGCCGGGATTCTCAGTTTGCCCGCGCTTTTCGCCAACTTCGTTTTCCTGCTCAAGGAAACCACCGTGGTGTCGGCGGTGGCGGTGCCGGAACTTCTTTACACCACCAAGAATTACATCGCCCTGTATTACAAGACCTACGAGATGCTCGCGGTCATGACCGGGCTCTGTGTGTTGCTGTTCGTGCCGCTGTCGCTGTTGCTGCGGGCGCTGGAAAGGAGGCTTTCCCATGGCCAGTTCGGGTCTTGAATTGCTGTGGGTGTCGGCGCCGCAACTGGCGACCGGCATCGGCCGCACCCTGGGTATCTCGGCGCTGGCCATCGTGTTCAGCAGTGTCGGTGGGTTGATCTACGGCGTGCTGCGCAATCTGGGCATTCGCTGGCTGGACGCGATTCTGCTGGTGTATCTGGAGCTGTTCCGGGCCATTCCGGTGCTGGTCTGGCTGTACCTGTTTTTCTTCGGCCTGCCGATCTTCTTCGGCTGGAGCATTCAGGGCTTCTGGTGCGCGGTGCTGGTGCTGTCGTTGTGGGGGGCCACGGAAGCCGGCGAAGTGGTGCGCGGCGCCCTGCGCTCGTTGCCCCGTGGGCAGCGCGAGGCGGGACTGGCGATCGGTCTGGACCTGCCGCGCCTGTACGGCCAGGTGCTGCTGCCCCAGGCCTTGCGACGCATGACGGCGCCGATGATCAACGTCTTCACGCGGCTGATAAAGACCAGCTCGCTGGCGGTGCTGATCGGCGTGGTGGACGTGATCAAGATCGGCCAGCAGATCATCGAGCGCACCTACGAATCGGTGCTGATCTACGGCTTTCTCTTCGTGTTTTTCTTTCTGGCCTGTTATCCGCTGTCAGCCGCATCACGCGTGCTTGAGCGGCGGTGGAATCATTCATGAGTGCATTGATAGAACTGGCGGGGTTTTCCAAGAACTTCGGCAGCACCAAGGTTTTGCAGGACATCGACCTCAAGGTGCACGAGGGCGAAGTGGTGGTGATCCTCGGTCCCAGCGGCTGTGGCAAGAGCACCTTGTTGCGTTGCCTGAACGGCCTTGAGCTGGGGCACGCGGGGACCTATCGCTTTGCCGGGCGTGATTTGCCCGCCAACACTGACTGGCGCCTGGTGCGTCAGCAGATCGGCATGGTGTTCCAGAGTTATCACCTGTTCCCGCACATGAGCGTGCTGGACAACATCCTGCTCGGCCCGTTGAGCGTGCAGAAGCGCCCGCTGCAACAAGCCCGGGCCCAGGCTGAAGCGCTGCTGGCGCGCGTCGGTCTGCTGGACAAGCGCGATGCCTACCCCCGCGAGTTGTCCGGCGGCCAGCAGCAACGCATCGCCATCGTTCGTGCCCTGTGCATGAACCCGAAGGTCATGCTGTTCGATGAGGTTACCGCAGCCCTTGATCCGGAGATGGTGAAGGAAGTGCTGGAGGTGATTCTGGACCTCGCCCGCAGCGGCATGACGCTATTGATCGTCACCCACGAAATGGCCTTTGCCCGTGCGGTGGCGGACCGGATCCTGTTCATGGACGGCGGCCGGATCGCCGAACAGAGCGCCCCTGAAACGTTCTTCAGCTCCCCGCAGACCGCACGTGCGCAGCAGTTTCTGGAGAAGTTTTCCTACGTAGAGAACCTGCCCAAAAGGAATGCATCGTGAATCTCAAATCTGCCCTCGTTTTCCCACTGCTTGCTGTCGGCCTGCTGGTCGGTGCCACCGCCGTCCATGCCGAAGGGTATCTGGACAAGATCAAGGCCCGGGACAAGCTGGTCGTTGGCGTGTTCAGCGACAAGCCGCCGTTCGGATTCGTCAATGAAAAGGGTGACTACGTCGGTTTCGACACCGACCTGGGGCGCCGTTTCGCCAAGGACCTGCTGGGTGACGAGAAGAAAATCGAATTCGTGGTGGTGGAGCCCGCCAGCCGTATTCCGTTTCTGCAAAGCGACAAGGTCGACCTGATCCTGGCCAACATGACCGTTACGCCTGAGCGTGCGCAGGTGGTGGATTTCACCAACCCGAACCTGCGGGTCGCGGTACAGGCGCTGGTGCCGGAAAAGAGTTCGGTCAAGGGCCTGGATGATCTGGCGAGCAAGACCATCATCGTCACCACCGGGACCACTGCCGACATCTGGCTGACCAAGAACCACCCGGACTGGAAACTGCTCAAGTTCGAGAAAAACTCCGAGTCGCTGCAGGCGTTGGCCAATGGCCGAGGCGATGCGTATGCCCAGGACAACCTGGTGCTGTTCAGCTGGGCCAAGCAGAATCCGGGCTACCGCGTGTTGCCGCAGAGACTGGGTGACGAAGCGCCGATTGCGCCGGCGGTGAAGAAGGGCAATGCCGAGTTGCAGCAGTGGGTCAACGGCGAGCTGGCCAGCCTTGGCAAGGAGAAATACTTGCTGAAACTGTACGACCAGTACGTGCGTCAGCAATTGGCGGCCGATACCGACCCTGCGGCAGTGATTGTCGAGGGTGGGGTCTGGAAGTAACCATCGAGCCTGGCAGGTTCTGGATGATACCAGGACCTGCTTCTGCCCAAAGGGCGTAGGAGGTGGCTTGCCGACGATCCGCTGCCAAGCAGCAATTCCTGCAAGCGCGGCGTATCCGACACGCCCTGGTCGGTTGGTCCTGCTGGCGCTGCGCGTCAGTTCGTAGGCAAGCCAACTCCTACGGCCTTCGGCCAGAATCAACAGCGGATCGAAGCCGTTTCATCATCGTCTTACTCAGGTTGCGGGTTGTGAGATCAACTTCCCGCAACCTGCAGAAAGTTGATCGAGGGGCTTCGGAATGTATGAGTATTTGATTAAATGCTCAATTCCGATCTCGGTAACACATTACCGCGTATTTGTTATCAAGACCGACTGGGCCGAAATAGGTGGCGAGAGTCGGTCGTATTGAAAAGTAATTAATAAGATTTGATGATCCCGGATTGAGAACGCCTGTGTGATAATGAACAGTCCCTGATGGGTAACGAAAGTTTTTCAAGTCTGTTAAGAGTACCGCTCCCAACGCGTCTGCGTGGTGAGGAAATCGTTTGTTTAAATTTGAGCCAGCTATCCAATTAGAAGCTTCTTGGTATGTGAATAATTCGGTTGGTGCAGAGGCATACAAGTCAATATTACAACTCGTGACGACGGGATAGCTCAGGCTTGTACCCTCCGTATCCGTCACTGTGATTATTGCCTGTCCATTGCGTTGGCTTTGTACAGTTCCTTCGCTATCCACACTGGCGACGTCAGGGGCTGATGATGTGTAAGTATAAGGTGGGATCCCCCCCGTTGCGCGCCGTTGTGCCATCGATGCCGGGTTGTCCATAACTCGTATCCACCCACGCAAAGAGTCGCCCACAAGTTTTATATGTGCGCCATCCAGATTTAAAAAGGAGGTGTCTATCGAGAGTGCAGCGGCTCGTGTCAGAGTTCGCGGAGGGGAAGTTGCTTCGCTACCGTATATGGCTTGAGCCGTAAAGCTGTGCGCGCCCACGGTAATCGCAATGTTGGTGGCGGACCATCGACCATCGCCACCAACCCTGACAATCCCTTTAGAGGTAGTCCCATCAAAAATCTCGACCAACTGATCGGCATTCGCGGTATCGCTCAAGCTAACGCTTGTGGCTGCGGTGGTACCGCCATTAGCGGTGCGTACGCCGTCTGCGTCGACACCATCCCGTGCCACATCCGTCGGAACTCCCGGTGCCAGCGGATTTTCATGGTCTACCGCTTGTTCTGGTTGTAGCTCAGTATGTTGGCTCATGTCTTGATCCCTCAGAGAAGAGAATTCCTGAAAGGTAATTCAAGCGCGCGTTGACTACCCCTGCAGCTAATGATGGCGCGCCACATAACCGTCGAGTCTTACAACTTGACGATCCCTCTCATGTGTTACACGTCATGCTTGGTGGAGCAGGTCGCCGCTGATCACTTCGTCCGATCCTTGCTGAATAGGGCGTCGGGGCAGGATCGGCTCGATATCGCGGTACGGGCTCAGGCGTTTTGCAGCCTGAGGTTTCCGTGCCAGACGGGAGATAACTTTGATGGGGCGCATCGTTCGTCCTCCATGGACTTCACTCTGGGACGACGCGTGCAGTCAGTTGGCTCAAAGTGTCGAACCCAACGGGTATCACGTCATCTCGATATGCAGATCTGATCTGGATCGCTCTTGAACTTACCGAAGCAACGTATGCAGCCACGGTACAGCCAGCGGGGCCGAGGTAATCCTTGAACCGAGGGCAGTCCGCTAAAACAAGTCTA